>JADHED010000068.1_pt1 | contig 142436 bp, 109 predicted proteins | sample 8952041 | NCBI WGS metagenome assembly JADHED01 (sample SAMN16124423, study PRJNA663239) | bioreactor sludge metagenome | isolation source: sludge (control) | place: India:Bengaluru | collected 2018-09-08 | reverse complement strand
GTGTCGTAGGGCATGGAAATGGTGTGTTGGTGCTCATGCCGCGGGTCCAGGCAAGACCTGGACCCGGCAACAATCTTCGAGGTACGTCTGACGTGTTCTATCCCCACGACACCAGCAAGCCGCCCCGCTGGTAGATCTCCATCTGGACCTGGCTGAAGGGATCGGCGACGACGGAGCCGCCGTCCCAGGCGATGGTCCCCGCCTGGAGGTCGATGGTGATCTCCTGGCCGTTCCGCAGCCCCGCCTGGCGCAGGTCGGCGACCAGCACCGGCAGGCCGGCGTTGATCGCGTTGCGCTCATAGATGGCGCCGTAGCTGCGGGCCACCAGGGCGCTGACGCCCAGCGCGGCGAAGCAGTCGACGGCTTGCTGGCGAGAGCTGCCGCAGCCGAAGTTGCCGCCGGTGACGACGATGTCGCCCGGCTGCACCCGCTTCGGAAAGTCCTCCCAGCCGGGGAGATTGCCGAAGGCGTGCTGGCCCATCAGCGCGATATCGGTGATCGCGAGGTGCCGGTTGTGGAAGATCATGTCGGTGTCGACGTTGTCGACGTCGACGATCCAGGCACGACCCTCGAGCCGCGTCGGCTTCTCGCACGTCGGGCGCGCTGACGTCGTCTCCGTGGCCGGATTCGCGCCGGCGACGGGTTTCGCATCCACGAACGTCGCGGGGATAGCGTCGGCCGACGCGATCGCCCCGGCGAGCGCGGAGGCGGCGCAGGTCTGGGGGCTCGCCAGGTAGACCTCGCCCTTGCCCTGCTTGCCGGCGAAGTTGCGGTTGCCGCTCGACAGGGTGACCTCGCCGGGGCCGTTCTGGCCGATCTGGCCCGCGGCGCAGCCCGCGCAGCCGGCGTTGCCGATGAGGGCGCCCGCGGCGGTCAGGTCCGCGACCAGGCCCTCGGCCAGGGCGGCCGTCCACACCTCGCGCGTCGCCGGCACCACCTTCAGCACGACGTGCGGCGCCACGCGCTTGCCGCGCAGGATGGCCGCCGCGGCCCGCAGGTCCTCGAGGCGTCCGTTGGTGCAGCTGCCGATGAACACGGAGTCGACGCGACGACCCGCGACCTCGCGCACCGGCACCACGTCCTCGGGGTGGCCGGGCCGCGCGACCATGGGCGCGAGTCCGGCGATGTCGATCTCGATCACGGACGTGTAGACGGCGTCGGGGTCGGCGGCCAGGGCCGGCCAGTCGCGGCCGGAGGCATGGCGGCAGAACTCCAGCACGGACCGGTTCGGCGCGAAGAGGATGGTGATGCCGCCCATCTCCGTCGCCATCGACGCGATGGTGATGCGGTCGGCGACGGCGAGGTCGTCGACGATGTCGCCGTAGACCTCCGCGGCACAGCCGAGCAGGCCGTCGGCGCCGAGGTGCCGGGCCATGGCTAGGGTGATGTCCTTCGCGGTGGCCTGCGGTCCCGGCCGGCCTTTCAGGACGATCTTCAACGTCGGCGGGACCTTGAACCAGACCTTGCCGTGGGCCCAGGCCGCGGCGATGTCCTGGTCGCCCATGCCCTGTCCGAAGGCGCCGACGGCGCCCATGATGTTGGCGTGGCTGTCCGTGGACACGAAGGTGGTGCCCGGCCCGACGAGGCCTTCCTCGACGGCGATGTGCGTGCCGATGCCCTGCGTGATATCGCGCAGCTGGACGCCGGTCTCGCGGGCGTAGGCGCGGCAGTACTGCTGGTTGGCGGCGTAACCCTGGTCGCTGCCGCCGGGGTTGCAGTCGAAGGTGAAGATGGTGCGCGCGGGGTCGTCCACGGACAGGCCCGCCTTCTGCAGGTTCTTCACGACGTTGGCGCCCCCGAAGTCGCGCGCCGCGCGGACGTCGATCGCGACGTCGATGATGGCGCCCGGCCTGACGTCCTGGTCGCTGTGGCTGGCGAGGATCTTCTCGATGAGCGTGCGGCCCACGGCTGCCTCCAGGTTCTAGATCTCGTCGTCCTCGTCCGGGTCGCCGAGCGGCGCCTGGAAGACGGGCCGACGTCCCTCTTGCCACGCGTTGAGACCCTCGACGGTCTCCAGCGAATCCCAGCACTGGAGCTGACTCTCGAACTCGTAACTGAGCATGGCGGTCAGGTCGAGCTGGCCGTTCTGCTGCGCGGCTAGCTTGGTGAGGCGCACCATGGGTTGCGGCAACTGGGCGACACGGCCGAGAAGCGCGGTGAGGTCGTCCTCCCAGCTGTCGTCGGGGATGACGCGGTCGACCAGCCCCAGCCGCGCGGCTTCCTCCGCGTCCAGGGTGCGGCCGGACCAGAGGAACTCCAGGAAACGACCGGGCCCGAGCAGGCGCGGCAGCGTGAAGGTCAGGCCCCAGTCCGGCATCAGGCCGGCGGCCACGTCCGGGGCGGTGAAGCTGGCGCTGCGGCCGGCGAGGCGCACGTCGCCCGCCAGGAACAGCCCGAGGCCGGTGCCCCGCACGTCGCCGCGCGTGGCGGTGATGACGGGTTTGACCAGCTCCTGGATCATGGTTACCACCTTGCGGGCCTGGTCGAGGTCGGCCGCCACCGGCCCGAAGTCGCCCGCGCCGCGCCGCAGTTCGGCGAAGCTGTCGAGATTGGTGGCCAGGTCGAAGGCGTTGTCGCCGTCGGTGACCAGCAGAGTGCGCACCGCGTTGTCGTCCTGCAGACGCAGGAGCATGTCGAGGAACTCGTCGCACAAGGCGCCCGACGACGGCGACTCGGGGCCGACGAAGCGGATGTGGGCGATGCCGTCGCGTATGTCGCAGTCGAAATGCTCATACTGCATGGGAGCCTCCGTTCGGGGTTACCGGAAATGTAACCTCTGGCGGGCGGCGGGCAACTGCGAGCGTTTTTCAGTGGCCGGAGGTCTCGGGCAGGATCCACCAGACATTGGTGAACTCCTGGTGTCCCTCGGACACCAGACTGTCGTAGGCGGCATGGCCGAGGCCGTCGCCGGGCGCAACCGGGAGATGGGCGTCGCGATAGCAACGCGCCAGCTCGCCGTGGGTGCCGATCCAGTAGAGGCCGGTGTCCTCGATGGCTGTGAGCAGCCAGTCCAGCTCGTCGTAGTCGATGCCGTGGGTGTACTGGGATGCCTTGGTGCCGTGGCAGAAGGTGATGAGGGCGGCTTGCCCCTGGTTGAGCATGGCTCCGGTCCAGCGTCGCACCTTGAGGCGGATGGTCGCGTAGTCGTAGTCGTCCGTCTTGTAGTACCCGGTCAACTCGGGGTGGTTGAGGATCGCGACATTGAACAGGTTGACCGGGTCGTACCAGCTCAGATAGGTGTTCCAGCCCGAATTGCCCCAGGGCGGCAAGCCCCAGTATTCGCGACCGCCCGCGCACCGCCCGAAGATGAAGCCGTGGTTGACCAGATTCTTGATCGCCCAGAGGCTGACGCCGCCGCTGGGGTAGGCCAGCACGTCGACGGCGGCGGCCGTCTGGCCGTCCGCGAAGGTCTGCTCCAGCCAGGTGTCCCGCGCCAGTTCCACGTTCATGGAATCGACGTTGCCCCAGCTGATCTCGGCGAGGCCCCAGACCGAGAGGTGATTGTCGGAGTGGTGGCCGATCTCGTGGCCGCGGCTGGCAAGGTCGCGCCACTGGGCGGCGGGGATCTTGGTCTGGTTGTCCTGCGTGAACTCGCGGACGCTCTTGCGCATGATGAACGCTGTCATGCGGACCCCGTGCGCCTCGCAGATTTCGGCGTAACGGAGGTTGGAAGTGTCGCCGTCGTCCGTGCCGAAGGAGAACGCCAGGGGATGGCCGTTCCAGCTCACGGTGTGCGGCCGTTCGCTCACCGCGACCACGAGGAGCGGCTGGAGGGCGGCGGCAGCGAGGCCGGGTCCGGCGGCGATGGTGTAGGACGTGTAGGGCGACCAGTTGCTCAGCACGAACCCGGCATTCGCCAGCGTGCCCCGATGGTCGCTCCAGGCTTGCAGCGCCCGCGTCACGTCGTAGCGGCAGGCGTGCCCGCCGGGCACCTCGTGGGTGACCGGACGCGAGTGGATGCCGAACTCGTCCCAGGTCTGCCGTACGCTGAGCAGAGGATCCCAGCGGATGTCGTGGGCAGTGTCGGCCAGAAGCCACGACGTGCGGCGCCAGTGCTCGCTTCCCGGGAGGCTGCCGCAGGTCTCGCTGACCGGCGCCTGCAGCCAGGCGGCGTCGGCGTTCCAGATGTCGAGCGTCGCCGCGTGGGCCGCGCCTGGCGCACAGGGAATCCGCGACCACTCGACCGGCGAGACGATGAGCCAGGCGCTCTCGACGGTGGCGCCGGGCGGGAGGTCCGAGACGTCGAAGTAGATGACCGGGGCGATCGGGGGCGTGGACAGGAAGGCAGGAGAACTGCGGCCCGGCAGGATGTCGTCGTCGCAGAACTCCCGCGTCGGCTGGGCGGCATTCCACTGCGCGAGGGCGTGGCGAGTGCCGTCGGTGTCGATGACCCGGTGATTGAACACCAGGGCCGTGTCCGCGACGACGGGCACCCAGCCGCTGTCGGCCGCGGCGGCGTTCCAGCCGTGGTCGCTCGCGAACAGCCAGGTCTGGACCGGCCAGGTGCCGGCGACGGAGACGAGCGCCACCTCGAAATCCTGGTCGCCCGGCACGAGGACCAGGGCGATCTCGCGGTCCTGGTCGCCCGGGTAGCGGATGGTCAGCGTCGCCGTCACGCCGCCGGGCGGATCCCGCCGGACGGCGCCGGCCGACTCCGCGACCAGACGCAGGCGCCGCAGGGGGCCGCCCGCGACGACGATCCGGCAATCCGACCGCGCGCCATCGTCCCGGTCGACGCAGCGCAGGAGGTAGACCCCGGCGGGGGCGCCGCCGTCCGGGAGCTCGAGGCTGGCGGCCCCCAGGCGGCCGTGAGCCACGGCACGACCGCGGAGGTCGTACAGCGTCAGGTCACCGGCATCCGCCGATTTGCCGGCGGGGCGCACGTACGGCACCTCGCCCTCGCTGCGCACGGGGTTGGGTCGTGCCGTCCGCGACAGGCGGAGGGGGCCGGCGTCGGGGAGATCCGCCGGCGTGGCCTCGTAGCCGAATTCGAGGTGTCCCCAGCCGTCGAGCCCCGTCCGCGTGGTGATGTCCACGCCGACCGCGGGGCAGACGAGGCGCAGATACGCGCCGCCCAGGTTGCTGTCGTCCAGCTCCTGGGTCACGTGGACGTGCAGCCGGACGGGCTCGGCCAGGGCTGCGGGCGCGCGCCCTCCCCACCAGGCCACCACCAGCATCAGGAGGGTGGGAGCATATCTAGACGGCAACGTCGTTCCCCTCGCTAACATATTTGTTTGAGCATAGGATTCACGGATCCCTCATCGAGCATATCCGATACCGGACGCGGAAAGCAATAAGTTCTGGCTTCGAGATTGTGTCTCGGCGCGCAAGTTGCCCATTGGGGGTATGAACCACTTCCAGCAAATCCCCGCCGACTGGCTCCCGCCGTTCTGCCCCAATCCTGAATGTCCTTGCCACAAAGCGTTTTCCAGCCGCAGCGACGTCAAGCGCCACGGCTACTTCACCACCCAAGCCAACCCTAAACGTATCCCCAGGTTTCTCTGCAAACGCTGCCATCGCTCGTTCAGTCGCCAGACCTTTTCGACGACCTACTGGCAGAAACGACCTCACCTCGACTCCCAGATCTTCATGCAACTCGTTGGTTGCATGGGCAATCGTCAGATCGCCCGCGCAAATGGGGTCTGCCATGAAACTGTTGCGCGCCACGTCGCCAGGATCGGACGACACTGCCTCCTCCGCAGCGCGGAACTCCTGAAGGGGCGCGCTCCGTTCACGCACGTCGTCGTCGATGGCTTCGAGTCCTTCGAGTTCAGTCAGTTCTTCCCCCTGCACCACCACGTCGCCGTGGACAAGGTCTCCGGCTACTTCATCTACTTCACCGACAGTGAGTTGCGCCGCAAGGGCCGCATGACTCCAGGCCAGCGCCGACAGCGTGAGATCCTCGAAGAGGAGCTCGGCCGGCCAGACCCCAAGGCCGTCCAGAACGACATGGCCGAGGTCCTGCAGGTGTCGCTCGAAGGAGCGGTGTCAGCGACTGTTGACAGTGATCTGCATACTGCCTACCCAGGTTCCCTGAAGCGCGTGCAGGCCGTGGTACAGCATCGACGGACGGACTCCAGGCTGCACCGCGGCATCCACAACCCGTTGTTCGAAGTCAACCGGCTGGATCTGCTGATCCGTCATGGCAGCTCGAACCACAAGCGCGAGACGATCGCGTTCTCGAAACGGCGCCAGGCGTCGGCCGAGCGGCTGGCAATCTATCAGTTGTGGTTGAACACGATGAAGTGGCGCTCGGAGAACCGACCGGGACGGACGCCGGCAATGGAATTGGGGTGGCTGGACCACCGGCTCGATGTGGCGACGGTCCTCGCGGAACGGAGCTTCCGTGACCAAATAAACGTGCCACCGCGATGGTCGTCGTACTACGACAGGCAGGTCGATACGCGGGCGATCGCGCGTAACCGGAGGCACGCGTTGAAGTACGCGTACTGAGGGCCCAAGGAAAGGGCAGACAATCCAGAGTCCACCGGCGGCGGAAGAAAGCCGGGTGCTATTCGAGTGTCCGCCGGCCTCGACACAATCTCAGATCCATAACTAAAGCAATCGACGCCTTCCCCAACGCCGAGGTTGGACAGCCGCGCTTCGACAGTCTAGGTTGTCGAGGGTCGTATCTGCGCAAGGACGTGAACATGAAGATCCTGATCACCGGCGGCACGGGACTCGTCGGCACCCACGTGATACCCGCCTTGCTCGGACGCGGCGACCAGGTCGTCTGCGTGAGCCGCGATGCTCAGCGGGCGCGCCAGGTCTTGCCGTCCCAGGTCGAGGTGATCGAGGCGGACCCGGCGCTGGCCGGGCCGTGGCTGGCGTCCGTGGCCGACGCCGACGCGGTGATCAACCTCGCCGGCGAGAGCGTGGCCGCCGGCTGGCTCTGGACGGGCGGGAAGAAGCGGCGACTGCGCCGCAGCCGGCTGCGCCCGACCGCCCACCTCGCGGAAGCCATCCGCGCGAACGACCGTCCCTGCGTGTTCCTCAGCGGCTCCGCCTCCGGGTACTACGGCGAGGGCGGCGACCAGGCCCTCGGCGAGGATCGCGAACCTGGCCACGACTTCCTCTCGGTGCTCGCCTGCGAGTGGGAGCGTGCCGCCCTCGCGGCCGAGTCCGAACGCTGCCGGGTGGTCTGCCTGCGCCTCGGCGTCGTCCTGGCCCGGGAGGGTGGGGCCCTGGCGCGTCTGGTGCCCGTCTTCGCGCGGGGTCAGGGCGGACCTCTCGGCAATGGCCGACAGTTTTTCCCCTGGATCCATGTGGACGACCTGGTCCGGGCCATCCTCTTCGCTCTGGACACGCCGCAGGTGCGCGGTCCGGTCAACGTGTCGGTCCCCGATCCGCCGCGCCAGCGCGATTTCGCCCGCGCGCTCGGTCGGGCTCTCGGCCGCTCCGCGCGTTTCGGCGTGCCGGCGTTCGCGCTGCGCCTGGTCCTGGGCCAGAAGGCGGACATTCTCCTGGCCAGCCAGCGCATGGTGCCGAGCGCGCTGCGCTCCCACGGGTTCCATTTCGACCATGCCAACCTGGACCTGGCTCTCGCCGACCTGCTCCGCGCTCCTTCCCCCGCGACGGGCCGCTGACTATATTCGATGGGCTGTGTTCGACCGGGCCGGTTCCTGACGCCGGCCCGCCACGCAGGGGCGCTTGCGCACGAGGTCACCCATGTCGCTCGAGAGATTCACCGAGGTCCGCCAGGAAGCCGAGTCGCACGGGATCGAGTTCGTCGACCTGAAGATGCTCGACCTGACCGGCCATCTGCATCACGTCACCTTGCCGTTCGACCGCTTCACGCCCGACGTCTGCCGCGAGGGGGTGGGCTTCGACGGTTCGAGCTACGGCTTCCGCAAGGTCGAGAACAGCGACATGGTGCTGATCCCCGATCTCGCGACGGCCGTCCGCGACCCCTTCCGCAAGCGCCCGACGCTCTCCCTGCTCGCGGAGGCCTTCCTCACCGACAAGGACCGCACGCCCTTCAACCAGGACGGGCGCCACATCGCGCGCGCGGGTGAACTGGCCCTCGCGAAGGCCGGCGTGGCCGATTGCTCCTGGTGGGGACCGGAGTACGAATTCTACATCTTCGAGGCCTGCGAATTCGAATCGGGGACGACGCAGGGCAGCTTCCGGGTGACCAGCGCCGAGCGGTTCAGCCAGAACGCCTACCATGCCTGCAACCCCTTCGACCTCTATGCCGACTTCCGGGACGACGTCTGCCGCGTGATGCGCGACTTCGCCATCCCGGTGCGCTACCACCACCACGAGGTGGGCGCCAGCGGGCAGCAGGAGATCGAGGGCTGGTTCGCGAACCTGCTCACCACCGGCGACCACGCGGTCCTCACCAAGTACATCCTGCACAACCTGGCCCAGGTGCACGGCCTGCGCGTCACGTTCATGCCCAAGCCGCTGTACGAGAACGCGGGCAGCGGCTGGCACCTGCACCAGTACCTCACGCGCGACGGACACAACGTCTTCGACGACGACACGGGTTATGCGAGCCTGTCGCAGACGGCGCTGTACTACATCGGCGGCATCCTCGAGCACTGCGCGGCGCTCTCGGCCCTCACCAACCCGAGCACCAACAGTTACAAGCGGCTGGTGCCCGGCTACGAGGCACCGACGGTGCGCACCTACGGCCGCAGCAACCGCGGCGCGGCGATCCGCATCCCGAGCTACGTCACCGATCCGCAGCGGCGCCGGGTCGAGTACCGCCCGCCCGACTTCACCTGCAACCCGTACCTGTGCACCACCGCCATCCTGATGGCGGGTCTCGACGGGATCATCAACAAGATCGACCCGGTGGCGCGCGGCTGGCAGCCGGCGGACGCGCCGAGCGCCGCCTCCCGCGAGCACCTGCAGGGGTACTTGCCGCGCACCCTCGACGACGCGCTCGATGCCCTCGAGGCCGACCACCGCTTCCTCCTGCGGGACGACGTCTTCCCCGAGGCTTTGATCCGGCGCTGGCTGGAGATCAAGCGCGAGGAGATCAGCCGTATCAACAAGCGGCCGCATCCCTACGAATTCACCATGTATTTCGATTTCTAGGCCCCGCGGGGGCGGCGATCCACGGCGACGGGCGACGCTTCAGTCGCCCGTTTTCGTGCCGATAAGCCGCGGTATGAAGGACCAGATCTTCCTGCACCGCGCCTACAAGCGCCTGCCCGGCGTGACCAGGCGACAGATGGCGGGCATGGCCGCCGTCGTCGTGCTGTTCGAGGTCGGGTTGGTCCTCGTGCACGCGCCGCTGACCGGCGGGTTCGTCGCGGCCGTCGCCGCCATGCTGGCGCGATGCGGCGTGCCGACGGCCACCTTCGTGGCGCCCTTCCTGCCGCGGCTGGTGGAGACGATGCCGGTCCTGACCACGGCTTACTCCTTCCCCGGCAAGGAGTTCGCCCTCGTCTGCCTGCTGCTGGCGACCCTGGCGTTGGTGGTGGTCCCCGCTCTCCGGCGCCTGCCCCGCGCGCTCGTGATCTACACCTGCTTCTTCGCGATGCTGACCGTCGCGTCCGGCGCGTTCTTCATCCTGGTGCCCGAGCTGTTCCCCTACGACATGTCGGAGTTCTCCCGGTTGTACATGGGCACCGAGCTCGGGATCTGGTTCATGCTGCCCCTGGTGATGGGGCTGGCCCTGGGGCCGGTGCCCGCCCCGCTGGGGGAGAAGGCGCTCGTGATCCTGGTCAACCTGGCCTACTCGCTGGTATTCGGGGCCGTGCGCTTCGCGGCCTTCGTGATCGTCCTGCGCGAGGCGACCGTCTTCTTCATGGCGGGCCTGTTCTTCGCCCTCGGACCGTTCGTGGATTTCGTCTACGTGGTGGCGATCTACTCGCTCTATCTCAACCACGTGTCGCTGCGCCTGCAAGGATCGAAAGGAACCTGGCAATGGTCCTCCTGATCCTCAAGGGCTACATCATCTTCACGGTGTGCGTGATGACGGTCTACGCCGCGCGGCACTACCGCTTCACGTGGAATCGGCTGCTCGGCCGCCAACGCCTCTACTACCAGGACATCCTGGACAGCGATCTGCCTTCGCTGACCGTGCTCGTGCCGATGCACGACGAGGAGAAGGTCGCCCGCCAGAGCCTCGAGGCGTTGATGCGCTGCGAGTACCCGCGCCACCTGCTCGAGATCATCCCCATCGACGACCACAGCACTGACGGCACCGCCGCCATCCTGGACGACTTCGCCGCGCGCCACGCCGCGGTCCGGCCGCTGCACCGCCGCGACGGCCGGCGCGGCAAGCCTGCCGCGCTCAACGAGGCGCTGACCATCGCCCGTGGCGACGTCATCGTGGTCTTCGACGCCGACTACGTGCCGAGCCGCGGGGCGCTGCGGGAGATCGCCGTCTGCTTCAACGACCCCGAGGTGGGGGCGGTCATGGGGCGGGTGGTGCCCTACAACACCAAGCGCAACCTCCTGACCCGGCTGCTCGACCTCGAGCGCAGCGGCGGCTACCAGGTGGACCAGCAGGCCCGCCACAACCTGCGCCTGATGCCGCAGTACGGCGGCACCGTCGGCGGTTTCCGCCGGGCCCAGGCCGTGGCCCTCGGCGGCTTCGACCCGCGCGTGCTCGCCGAGGACACGGACCTCACGCTGCGCCTGTACCTGCGCGGTTACAAGGTCGCCTACGCGAACCGGCTCGAGTGCTTCGAGGAGGTGCCGGAGAACTGGGAAGTGCGCTCGCGGCAGGTGCGCCGCTGGTCGCGCGGGCACAACCTGGTGATGTTCCGCTTCTTCGGACCCCTGCTGCGCTCGCCGTTCCTGTCGCGCACCGAGAAGTTCGACGGCGCGCTGCTGCTGCTCATCTACCTGGTGCCGGTGGTGCTCTTCCTGGGCATCGCGGACTCGGTGGCCCTCTTCTACATGGGCGAGATGCAGATCCTCGAGAGCGCGCTGGTCTTCCTCTTCGTCGCCGCCTACAGCAGCTTCGGCAACTTCGCGCCGTTCTACGAGATCGGAACCGCGGCGCTGATCGACGGCGTCAACTACCGCCTGCGGCTGCTGCCCTTCATGACGTTCTACTTCCTGCTGAACGTCCTGACCACCACCGTCGGCTTCTTCCAGGCCATCGGCGACTACCTGCTGCGGCGCGACGTCGGCTGGGCCAAGACCGAGCGCTTCGGCAAGGCGGAGAGGCCATGAACGGCGCGGGCGTGATCCTCCTCGTGGCCTTCGCCGGCCTGCTCGTCCTGCCGTTCGTGCCGGGGCTCGTCGAGATCCGCCGGCCGCGCGACCGCTATCCCCTGCTGGTGGACCTCGCTTACGCCAAGGATCCCCGGTATCTGGGTCGTCGTCTGCGCGAACTCCTGCGTGGGGGGCTCGAGAGCGAGGCCGGCGACCTCGCCGGGACGCACGACATCCAGATGTCGAAGCCGGACCGGGTCGAGGTGACCGGCCCGCTCGCGCTCGCGCCCGACAGCGTCTGCGAAACGGTGATGTACGTGCAGGGCGATCTCGACGCGGGCGCGGCGTCGCGTCTGCGGGACGACGCCTACGTGCTGGGCAGCGCCGTCTTGCGGGCGAACTGCGACGTGCGCACGCTCGCGTGCGACGGCGAGATCCGGCTCGGCGCCGGCACCAGGGTCCGCCGTTGGCTCGACGGCGACCACGACATCTGGGCCGCCGAGCGTTGCGACCTCGGCGCCTACTGCGCCACCGCCGGCGCGCTGCACCTGGCCGACGGCGTGCGGTTCACGCGGCTGTTCGGTGAACCGATCCTCACCCACGGCGCCCGGCCCCGGCCGCCCGTCGCGCTTCCGCCGGACCTGCCGCCGCTACCGCGGCCGGAGCGGCCCCGCAACGAACTCACGGCGAGCATCGACGAGGCCCTCGCCTGGCACGCCGGCGACCTGACCCTCGCGCCCGACTCGCGCCAGGAGGGCGACGCCGTCGTGCGCGGCGACCTGTGCCTCGAACGCGGCGCCGTCCTGCGCGGCCGCGTCCGCGTCCACGGCACCTGCCGCCTGGACGCCGGGTCCGTGCTCGACGGCGACATCTACGCGGACGGCGACGTGGTCCTGGGCGACGACGTCACCGTGACGGGCACCGTCTTCACGCAGGCCCAGGTGACCGTCGGCCGCGGCACCCAGGTCGGCCGGCCCGGCGCCGTGAAGTCGGTGGTCGGCAACCGCGGCGTGGTCCTCGGCGCCGAGGTGGTCGTCCACGGCCAGGTGCACGCCGAGCACGAGGGGAGGGTGTCGTGCCGCGATCGCTCCTGACGCTCGCCTGCCTGGCCGCCCTCGTGTGCGCGACGCTTGGCCTGTCGTCGGTGCAGACCTCCACGGAACTGGTCGCCGGCACGCAGATCCGCGTGCTGCTGGCGCACAATCCCCGGCACGAGGAGGCCGCGGCCACCATCCTGCCCGCGTACGCGAGCGTGCTGGCCGAGGAGGGCGTGCCGCACGACACCATCGACATGTTCGATCTCCTGGACGTCGATCCCGAGGTCGCGTCCCGCTCGGTGCCGGCCTTGATCCTGCCGGACGCGGTCTGCGCCACGGGCCTGACCGGCGTCGCGCGCTGGCTGTCGGCCTACGTCGAGGCGGGCGGAAACCTGCTCCTGGTCTACGACGCCGGGGCGCGTAGCGACAAGGGCGCGTTCCAGCACAGCGCCGGCCTGCTGGAGGTCGCGGGCATCCAGCCGGAACCCGAGGACATCAGCGGCGCCAGCCGGTTCGTGTCCGGTCGCCTGCGGGTGGCCGGCCCGGCCGCCGCCGCCGCGCTGCAGATCGCCCCGGGCAAGCTGGACGACGGCCTGTTCCTCAGCGGCTACGGCTTCGGTCCGCTGACCTACCCGCTGGCTTGCGTCACGTTTCTGTTGCCGGCCGCGGCCCCGGCGCCCGCCATCCTGGCCTACGGCGTCACCGACGACGGTCGCGAGCGTCCGGTCATCGTGAGCCGCCGCCGTGGCCTCGGCCAGTTGCTGTACGTCGGGATGCCGCTGGGTTACCTCAAGGGCCGTTCGGACGACCTCCCGTTGCGCGTCGTGCTGCGGCATTTCCTCTTCGACATGGCCCGCGTTCCGCACCTGCTCGCCACCCCGTCCGGCCGGGGCGGGCTGGTGGTGAACTGGCACGTCGACAGCAACGCCGACTGGGGAGGCGTGCAGATCCTGCGCGAGAAGGGCATCCTGCGTCCGGACGTGCGAGCCTCGATCCACGTCTGCGCGGGGCCGGACCTGACCATGCCGGGCGACGGCCGCGGGTTCGACGCCGCCGGCGGCGGCGCGCAGGCGCTGCAGTCCCTGCGGCCGTACGGCGTCCTGGGGTCGCACGGCGGCTGGATCCACAACTGGTTCGCGACGGAGCAGGACCAGAAACGACTGCCGCCCGCCGAGGTGGCCGACCTCATCCGGCGCAACCGCGACGCGATCGCCACGGACGGTCGCGCCATCCGCGAGTACTCCGCGCCGGACGGCGTGCACCCGCAGCCCGAGACGTCGCGCATCCTCGAGGATCTCGGCTTCGTCGCCTACTACTACACCGGCGACAGCGGCAGCGCGCCCAACCGCAGTTTTCACGAGGGCCGCCTGCTCTCGCCGAAGCTGGTGGCGTTCCCGGTGGTCACGCTCGGCCCGGTGGCGTCGGTGGGTGAGATGCTCTTCGCCCCCGACGTGACCCCGGCGCAGGCCGCCGCGTGGCTCACCGAGGTGGCGGACTACTGCGAGCGCAATCGCACCGTGCGTCTGGTCTACTCGCATCCCTACGACCTGGCGAACCCGGTGGGCGGCCCGGCCTACGCCGAGGTCTGGCGGGCGTGGTTCGACGATCTCGCCGCGCGTCAGGCGGCCGGGCGCCTCGAGGTGCGGCCGATGAGCGAGTACGCCGACTTCCTGCTGCGGGTGGCGACCACCGAGGCGCGTTTCCTGCGCGAGGGCAACCACCTGCGCGTGCAACTGAGCCACCCGTCGGGTCTGCGCGAGATCGCCTTCGCGGTCCCGCACGGCGTCTACGCGCCGCGCGACACCACCGGCCTGCGCCTCGCGCGCGACGGTGACGAGGACATCTGGATCGTGACCGGCGACGCCACGGCGCGCGAGATCGAGCTGGTGGCCCGCTGACCGCATCACTTCAGTCCGGCCGAAAAGAACGAGCCCGCTGCCTCTCGGCAACGGGCTCGTGATCGTCCAAGGACCGGCGCGACTAACGGAACAACGTCTTGACGTTGCTCCAGGTCGCGGCCTCGACGGGAACCACGCAGAACTCCAGATTCCCGCGAATCGCACCGCCAGGGTAGTCGGCGGTGTGGATGTTCACGTACACGTTCCCGGCGAACAACGCCGCCACGTCGTCCGGTGTGACATCCCAGACGCCGACCTTCGGGGTGCCGAGGGGCAGCGGATGGATGACCGGACCGTTGGTTCCCGGAGGCGCCATGTGGAAGTGCGCCGCCGTCTCGTTGTCGAAGGGCTCGTACTCGATGAAGTAGTGCACCTGCGTCTGCTCCTCGTTGAGGAACAGGCTCGCGTAGCCGGTGTTCGGCACCGGCGTCGGCGGCACTTCCTCGCTGCCGTCGAGTCCGGCGAGGAACACCGACTCGCTGGCCAGCGCCGGCATCGCGGCGAGAGCCAGCATGACGATGGTGAGGGCAAGGAATCGCTCCGCTCGTGAGTGACGTCTCATCTCGACCTCCCGTATTCGGGTCGCTGGGGGGCCTGCTTTAACCAGGACGATAACGGTATCCTATCAGATTCGGCGCCCAAATAAAAGACAAAAAATATAAAGATTGTATGCATTCCGGGGGCCCGGGGCGGTCACACCTTTGCGTGCTGTAATCCCCTGCAAGCAGAGAGGATGCGCTCGGTGGCGCGCCCGTCGCCATACGGATTGTGGCGCCGGGCCATGGCCGCGAGCGCGTCCGGGTCGTCCAGGAGGGTCGACGTCTCGCGGACGATGGCGCGGTGGTCGGCGCCGACCAGCTTGACCGTCCCGGCCGTGACGGCCTCCGGACGCTCCGTCGTCTCGCGCATGACCAGCACCGGCTTGCCGAGGCTCGGCGCCTCTTCCTGGACCCCGCCCGAATCGGTCAGGATCACCGTCGCGCGGATCATCAGGGACACGAACGGCAGGTACGGCTGGGGCGGCAGCAGGCGTACGTTGTCGAGGTCCGCCAGGACCCGTCGCACCGGCGCCTGGACGTGGGGGTTCAGGTGGACCGGATAGACGAACTGCACCTCGGGGAACGACCGCGCCAGCTCGCGGATCGCCGCGCAGATGGCCTCGAAGCCGTCGCCGAAGTTCTCGCGGCGATGGCCCGTGATCAGGACCAGGCGCTGGGTGGGGTCGTCCAGCCAGTCGTCGTCGAGGCCCTCGATATGGACGGGCTGCTCGCGCAGCCGTTCGCGCGCGATCAGCAGGGCGTCGATCACCGTGTTGCCGGTCACGAAGATGTCGTGGTCGGGGACGCCATCGCGGCGGAGGTTCTGGCGGGCGCCCTCGGTGGGGGCGAAGTGCCAGTCGGCGAGACGGGTGGTCAGGACCCGGTTGGCTTCCTCGGGGAACGGCGCGGCCCGGTTCCACGTGCGCAATCCGGCCTCGACGTGGCCGATCGGGACGCGGCGGTAGAACGCGGCCAGCGCCGCGCAGAAGACGGTGGTGGTGTCGCCCTGCACGAGCAGCAGGTCCGGGCGGACGTCGGCCAGCCAGGCGTCGAGGGCCGGGACGGCGCGGCCGGTGAGTCCGGCCAGGGTCTGGTCGGGGTGCATCAGGCCGAGGTCGGCGTCGGCGACGATGCCGAAGGCGGCCAGGGCGGAGTCCACCATCTGGCGATGCTGGCCGGTGTTGCACACCACGGGGGCGAAGTCGTGGTCGGCGCGCATCGCCAAGACCACCGGCGCGAGCTTGATCGCTTCGGGGCGCGTGCCCAGGACGAGTGCGACCTTGAGCATGGGGCGGTTCCTCGGCAGGGTGCCAGTCGGCGCGGACGGAGGGCCCGCCCGATGGTGATCGGCGGCGTCGCCGCGCCCTTGAGAGCAGAGCCGTCTTGCCACCTCGGCCCGCCCGGTGTTTCCTGGGAGACCAGGTTCGCGGATCGCGCCGGGTCACCAGCCTGGCCTCACCGGGAGGGATCAAGTAAATGTCGTTACGGAATTTAGATCGGCAATCGGCCGTCCTCGCGGCCGTCCTCGCGATCGCGCTGGCCGGGACCACCCCGGCGGCCGCCGCCGACCTGCCGTCCGGGGCGTTCGGCTTCGAACTCGGCCTCACCTTGCCGGGCACGCCGACGCTGATCTACGACACGGTCACCGGCGACATCAGCGGCTGGTGGGACCACACCATGAGCGAGCATCCCGTGCGCCTGGAGGTCGAGCCGCGGCCGGGCGGGGGCTTCTGGGAGATCTTCGACGCCTCGGGCGACGGCATCCGCCACGCGGTGGTGACCTACGCCCGGCGCGGCGAGGCGCTGCGGTTCGAGGGTCCGCTCGGCCTCACCGGACACGCGTTGCACATGGTCACCACGTACGCCCTGGCGGCCGTCGGCCCCGACAGCACGCGCCTGACGTTGACGGTGAACGGTGCCGGCGAAGTGGATCCGGCCTGGCCGGCGGTGATCGAGCAGACCTGGCGCCACTTCCTCTTCGACCGGCTGCAGCCCTACGTCCTCGCCGGGGGGCGCGCGGGTCAGAACCAGAAGTAGCCGGGACGACGGATCAGTCGTCGCCGTCGTCGCGCCGGCCCCGCTTGATCTCGGACCGGGCGCGCTTCTGTTGCAGGCGTTTCTCGCGGGCGGCGCGCGGCACGGCCGTCGCGCGGCGCGGACGCGGCCGGTGCAGCGCCTGGCGCAGCAGGGCGGCCAGGCGGGCGAGGGCCTCCTCGCGGTTGCGCCGCTGGCTGCGGTGGACGTCGCAGGCGAGCACCAGGACGCCGTCTTGGGTGAGGCGGGAGGCCAGGCGCTGGGCGACGCGGTCCTTCTCCTCGGGGGAGAGGGCGCCGGAGCGCCGCAGGTCCCAGCGCACCTGGATGCGGGAGTCGGTGGTGTTGACGTGCTGGCCGCCGGGCCCGGAGGCACGGCTCGCCGAGAGCTCGAGTTCCTCCGCCGGGATGCGGTGGTTGTCGTCGACGATCAGGTCGTCCGCCATGGGGAACCTCCGGCCCGAGCATACACCGCCCCGGCGCCGCCCACCAGCCCGCGGGGGACCGGCGAGCCGCCCGAGTTGACCGCGGTGTCCCGCATCACTAGACTTCTGGCCCTGTGTCGAGACGCCGGGCGGCTGCCGCGCCCCAACGACGAGCCAGCGAGGAGCGACGTGGAAGCCAGAATCATCAGGGCGAAGTTTCTCGAGTTCTTCGCGGAGCGAGGCCACCAGGTGGTCGCGTCGAGCACCCTCGTGCCGCAGGACGACCCCACCCTGCTGTTCACCAACGCCGGCATGAACCAGTTCAAGGGCGTCTTCCTCGGCCTCGAGCACCGGGACTACGCCCGCGCCGCCTCGGTGCAGAAGTGCATGCGCGTCAGCGGCAAGCACAACGACCTCGAGGAGGTCGGCAAGGACGCGCGCCACCACACGTTCTTCGAGATGCTCGGCAACTGGTCGTTCGGCGACTACGGCAAGCAGGCGAGCCTGGTCTGGGGCCTCGAGTTCCTGGTCGGCGTCATGGGCCTCGACCCCAAGCGCCTCTGGTACACCGTCTACAAGGATGACCAGGAAGCCTACGACGTCTTCGCCAAGGACCTGCTCCTGCCGAAGGACCGCATCCTGCGCCTCGGCGACATCGCCAAGGGCGACGAGGAGAACTTCTGGTCGATGGCCGACACCGGCCCCTGCGGCCCCTGCGCCGAGATCCACTACGACCAGGGCGAGGCCGTGGCCTGCGACCACCCCGCCGGCTGCGCCCTCAACGTCTGCGGTTGCGACCGCTGGCTCGAGCTGTGGAACCACGTCTTCATGGAGTTCAACCGCGACGAGCAGGGCCGCCTGCATCCGCTGCCGATGAAGAGCGTCGACACCGGCCTCGGCTTCGAGCGCCTGGTCGCCGTCCACCAGGGCGTCACCTCGAACTACGCGACCGACCTCTTCACGCCGTTGATCGCCCGCGCCGCGCAGCTCAGCGGCCGCGCCCCCGAGGGCGCCGACCGCATTTCGATGCAGGTCATCGCCGACCACGCGCGCGCGGTGGCCTTCACGGTCACCGACGGCGCGATTCCCAGCAACGACGGGCGGGGCTACGTGGTGCGCCGCATCCTGCGCCGCGCCGCGCGCCACGGCCACCTCCTCGGCCTCGACACGCCCTTCCTGCACGACGTCGCCGGCGTCGTCATCGACGAGATGGGCGACGCGTATCCCGAGCTACGCGAGCGCCGCGAGCGCACCCTGCGCATCATCCTGCAGGAGGAGGAGCGCTTCCTGCGCACTCTCGCCAGCGGCCTCAAGATCTACGGCGAGTTCCGCGACGTCATGAAGGCGGAGGGCCGGTCCACCGTCTCGGGCGACGAGGCCTTCAAGCTGCACGACACCTTCGGTTTCCCCCTCGACCTGACCGCGGTGATGGCGGAGGAGGACGGCTTCGCCGTCGACCACGCCGGCTTCACGGAGAGCATGGAGCGCCAGCGCGCCCAGAGCGGACGCGAGCGTGTCTACATGGCCGGCCTGGGTCCCTGGGAACTCCTGCGCGAGGGCGACGCCCTCAAGGGCCGGTTCACCGGCTACGCCGCGCTTGCCGGCGAAGCGCGGCCGCTCGCCGTCCGCGTCGGCGGCGCCGACGAGCTGGGGCCGGTCACTCATCTGCTGTTCGACGCCTCGCCGTTCTACCCCGAGGGTGGCGGCCAGGTCGGCGATCGCGGCACCATCACGCTGCAGCCGTCGGGCGAGGTCCTCGAGGTCCTCACGACGGTGAAATCCGAGCAGGGCCCGGCGCACGTCGTGCGCGGGGACGCCGCGGACCTGCGCGAGCGCCTCGCCGCCGCCGCCGCCGCGCGCCTCGAGGTGGACGCCGCGCGCCGCTGGCCGACCATGCGCCATCACACGGCGACGCATCTGCTGCACGCCGCCCTGCGCCAGGTGCTCGGCGGGCACGTCGAGCAGGCCGGCTCCGAGGTCACGCCCGAGCGCCTGCGCTTCGACTTCCGGCACGACCGTGCCCTCACCGCCGACGAGCTCGCGCGCGTCCAGGATCACGTCGAGCGCGCGATCCTCGACAACCGCGCGGTCATCCGCCGCGACGACGTCCCCCTGGGCGAGGCCAAGGCCGCCGGCGCGATGGCGCTCTTCGGCGAGAAGTACGGCGAGCGCGTGCGCATGATCGAGATCCACGGCGGCGCCCTGGTGGCCGACGGCCCCGACGACTCCGGTCCGCTGGTCTCGCTGGAGCTGTGCGGCGGCACCCACTGCCTGGCCACCGGCGACATCGGACCGTTCCGCATCGTGAGCGAGGGCAGCGTGGCGGCCGGCGTGCGGCGCATCGAGGCCGTCGCGGGTGAGGCCGCGCTGCGCGTCATCCGGGCGGAGCAGGCCCAGCTGCGCGAGCTCGCGCAGGTGCTGCGTCCCGACGGGTCGTCCTACGCCGAGCAGGTGCGCGCGCTCCTGGCCGACCGCGACGCGGCGCGGCGTGAGCTGGCCGCGAACCAGCACGCCGACGCGCAGGCCTCCCTGGCCCGACATCTGGCCGCGCCGCGCGAGGTGGCGGGACTGCGCCTGGTGGCGGCCCAGGTGGCGGCCGAGGATCGGGATCAGCTGCTCGCGCTCGGCGATCACGTGCGCGACAGCCTCGGCGCCGGCGCCGTGGTGGTCCTGGGGGCGGAGTGGGGCGGCAAGGCGACGGTGGTGGTGACGCTCGCCGGCGACGTCGTGGCGGCGGGACGACTGCACGCGGGCAACGTCGTCAAGGCCCTCGCCGAGACGGTGGGCGGCCGCGGCGGCGGCAAGCCGAACACCGCGCAGGCGGGCTTGCCCGACGCCTCGCGGCTGGCGGAACTGCTGGCCGGGGCCGAGGCGGTGGTCGCCGCGCAGGCCGGCAGCTAGACGCACATGCCGCGGGCGACCTCGTCGCGGCGCTCGCGGCCGAGGAGCTGCTCGACGAGCGCCAGCGCGAACTCGAGCGCGGTGCCGGCGCCACGACTGGTGACCAGCCCGCGATCGACCACCACCCGGTCGACGGACCGCTGAACCACGGGCAACTCCGCCTCGACGCTTGGGTGCGCGGTCACGCGCCGCTCTCCCAGCAGGCCGTGCCGCCCGAGCACCACTACGGGCGCGGCGCAGATCGCCGCGAGCAACCCGTCGGCGGCGGCGTGGGCGCGCAACCGGGCCGTGAGGTCCGGGCTGTCGTGCAGGTGCTGGGCGCCGGGCATGCCGCCGGGCAGGGCGATCAGGTCGAACGACGCGTCTGCCAGATCGGCGAGCCGCGCGTCGGCCGTCAGCTTCACCCCTCGCGAGCAGGTCACCTCCCGGCGATCGCCGACCGCGACGACGGTGACCGTTGCGCCGGCGCGGCGCAGCGTGTCGATGATGGCGACGGCCTCGAGTTCCTCGCTGCCGTCGGCGACCGGGACGAGTGCGGTCCGGGACATGGTCCACCTCCTGGCTCACACGGGAACACGCGGCGCCCCGGTCTGGCAAGCGCGAGGCTGGCAATTGCCGCCGCATTCCGGTTTAATGAGGGCAAGCCCCGTCACCGCGGAGGATCCCGTGAGCCGTCAGCCGCATGGCCTGCCCTGCGACGCCGATCTCCTCGGCCAGCGCATCCGTCAACTCGCGCACGAGCTCGAGGTGACCATGAAGCTCGATGCCCCGGATCTCGAGGAGGCGCGACGCAAGGCGCTGGCCCTGCACGCGCTGCTGGTCAAATCGTGCGACGACCGCCTGGCGTGGGGCGCCGACAAGGAGTGGGCACGACAGGTCCTCGACCGGTTCCTCACCTGGTGCGTCCACCCGACCCGCGACCTGCGGCCGCCGGATCCGGACGGCGCGCCGGTCGCGGACGCCGCGCCGTGCCTGCGCACGCTGCGCGAGCGCCGCAGCGTGCGGTTCTGGCAACGCCAGCCCGTCCCGCGCAGTCTGCTGCTCGAGGTCCTGGAGGCCGCGACCTGGGCGCCGTCGGCGTTCAACCGTCAGCCCTGGCGGTTCTGCATCGTGGAGAACGACGAGCGGGACATGGAGTCCGCCGGCGATGCGAGCAACGCGAACATGATCGCCAAGGCGCCGGTGCGGATCTACGTCGCCATCGACGGCCGGCTGTATGAAGAGGAGCAGGCGCCGGTGCTCGATGCGGGGACGGCCGCGATGAACCTGCTGCTGGCTGCCCACGCCCAAGGCCTCGGCGCCTGCCTGCTCTACCAGGGCGAACTGGTCGATCAGGAGGCGCTGCGGGAGTACTTCTCGCTCGGGCGCGACTGGACCTTCCCGCTGGTGGTGCTCGCGGGGTATCCGGCAGAGGAGCCGACGACACCGGGCCGGGTGCCGGTCAACGAGATCGTGACCTTCAAGCGCGCGGTCCCCGGTCTCGACACGTTCCTGCGGTGATCAGGCCTTGGCGGAGTCGGCCTTGCGGGTCTCGGCGGCGGCGAGCGTGAAGGTGAAGGCGGAGCCTTCGCCAGGCCGGCTCTCGACGGTGAGGTTGCTGCCGTGGCCCTGGACGATCTTCTGCGCGATCGCCAGGCCCAGGCCGTTGCTCTCGCCCTTGCGGTGCCGGCTGAGGTCGCCCATGTAGAAGCGGTCGAAGATGTGCGGCAGGATCTCGGGGGCGATGCCCTCGCCGTCGTCGCGGACGGTCACCCGCACGCGCTCCGCCGCGGCGGCCACCGCCACCACCACCCGGCCGTGCGGCCGGTTGAACTTGATCCCGTTGTCCAGCAGGTTCTGCAGCACCTGGGCGATCTGCAGCGGGTCGGCATGGACCAGCGGCAGCTCGTCGGGGATCTCGACATCCAGCGCGACGTTCTTCGTCTGCGCGACGCCCTCGCAGCGGGTGAGCACGCCGTCGACCAGCTCCGCCAGCGGGAAGTCCTCCATCTGGAAGCGCGCCTGCCCCGCGTCCAGCCGCGACAGCTGCAACAGGTGGTCCACCAGCCGGTCGAGGTGGTCGAGGTTGCCGGTGATGACCTCCAGGTGGCGGTTCCGCTCGTCGTCGGACATCTCGGTGCCGCGGATCACGAACGTCTCGACGTAGCCGCGCAGCGCCGCCATGGGCGAGCGGAGGTCGTGCGAGATGTTGGTGATGAGCTGGCGCTGGAACTGCTCCTTGGCGCGCAGTTCCTCGATCAGGGTCTCGAGCCGGGAGGCCATGAGGTTGATGTTGCGCCCGAGGCGGCCGAGGTCGTCGGCGCTGGCGGCGGGCACGCGGTGGGTGAGGTCGCCGTTGGCGAACGCCTCGACGCCCGCCGAGACGGCGCGCACGCGGCGGCTGAGCCAGGTCATGGCGATGACGCCGCTGAGCGCGCCCGCCAGGAGGGCGACCACGACGGCCCGCGTGCCCATCTGGCGCGTGGTCGCGAGCAGCTCGCCCGGCGTGACGGTGACCGGCATGTAGCTGGCGACGAGCCAGCCCGCGGGTGCGCCGCCGGCCGTCGCGGCGAGGGGCTCCACCTGGAAGATGCGGTTCACGTAGGCGTCGACGGAGGTGGAATCCGGATAGGTCTCGAAATCCCAGTCGTCGGCGGCCATCGCGGCGACGAGGGCGGGGTCCAGGGCGCCGATCGCGGCGGTGAGGCTGTCGGCGTCGGTGGAGGCGATGGCGCGACCGTCCGCGGCGACCACCACGACCTCCGCCTCGAAGCGGCGGACGCGATCGCCGAACGCGGCGAGACGGTCCGCGAGGGCGACGGGGTCGGCGACCACCGGCGCGCAGGTCCGGCCGAGGTCGGTGATCTCGCCCTCGGCGAGGTCGTCCCACCAGTGCGCGGTGGCGGCGTCCTGTCGCGGCTCGAGCAACGTGGCGTTCACCCAGAAGTACCAGGCGCCGCCGCTGACGAGCAGCAGCGCGAGGAACAACCCGGTGACCCGGACGTGCAGCGAGTTGAAGACATGTGGGACGCGCATGTGCATGAGCACCCTACAGGAACTCTTCCGTGAAACGATAGCCGATGCCCCAGACCGTGAGGATCAGGCGGGGCCGATTCGGGTTCTTCTCGACCTTGTTCCGCAGCCGGTTGACGTGCGAGTTGACGGTGTGCTCGTAGACATCCGAATCCTGGTCCCAGACCAGGTCGAGCAACTGCCGGCGGCTGAACGTGCGGCCGGGCCGCGACGCCAGCGTGTAGAGGAGGTCGTATTCCTTGACGGTGAGCTGGATCGGCGAGCCCTCGACCTGCACCTTGCGCTTGCTGTGGTCGATCTTCAGCGGACCCATCTCGATGATGCGGTCGCCGGCGGCGATGCGGGCGAGTTCCTCGGCGCGCTCGATGCGGCGGCGCAGGACCTTCACGCGGGCGACCAGTTCGCGGACGCTGAAGGGCTTGGTCATGTAGTCGTCGCAGCCCAGTTCGAGGCCGAGGACGCGGTCGGCCTCCTCGCCCCGCGCGGTGAGCATGAGCACGGGAGTGCGGGTGTCGCCGGTGCGGATTTCCCGCAGGACGTCGAGGCCGCTCATGGTCGGGAGCATCCAGTCGAGGATGACCAGGCCCCAGGGTCCGGACTGGAAGGCCCGCAGGCCCGCTTCCCCGTCGGCCGCGGCGGCGACCTCGAATCCCTCGGACTGAAGGTGCATCGTCAGGAGGTCGATCAGCTCGCGGTCGTCCTCGACGATCAGGAGTCTGCGGGAAGGGGTTTGCATCATTCACCTCGGAGCTCGGCCACGCGTCGTGATACTTTTTCGTAAACTCAATTATACCAGCTTGGTACAGGTCGAGCCAACAGATTAATTGGCGCGATTACGTGACACTTTCGGCCCGTTGGGATATTTTATAAACGTAAATTAAAATACATTCCAGAAAAAAGAACCGGGTCGTGACGATTTTGTGAAACCCGTTGCGCATCATTATGCGCGACCGATGGACAAACCTGCGACCGTCTGCGGCCGTGGAGACCGCGAACGAGCTTCCAGCAGAACGAACGTGAGCTTTCCTTTCTGCGGCGAGTTCGTGAGACCCGGTGCGAGGATTCGATCGCAGGTTATATCGAGGCGGGACCCTGGTCAACTGGGGTCCCGCTTTTTTATTATATCATCTGTTGACTTGATGAACTGCGCCTAAGAAATTTAACTAATACGTGGAAACACTCATGTGCGGTACGCGTAGATCTTGCGCACACGGGCGACCCCCCACCGGCCGCTCCGGGCAGGCAGACAACCAGCGAACCACGTCAACTTGGAGGTCGTCCATGCGTTTCGGGATCATGCTCGCGCTCTGCGCCACCCTGGTGGCCCTGGCCACCCCGGCCCTGGCCATCGACAACGGCCCCGACAGCTTCGGGGTCTACTTCGACCGTTTCGGCTACAGCAACCAGAAGGACCTGGCGGAGCCCAACTCCGTGGTCACCGCATACCTCATCCTCGCCAACCCCACCGCCCTGTCGGTCCAGGGCTGGGAGGTCTTCCTGAACTACGGCGGGCTCCTGCCGCTCGGTGTGACCTACCGCGGCATGGATCCGCTCAACATGTTCAGCGACCTCGACAAGTTCTGCGTCGGACTGGCCTATCCGATGATCCCGGAGCCGGAGACGGTGCTGGCGTCGGTGCAGCTGCTGGTTCCCGATGGCGAGCCCCGCGACATCACCGCCGGCCCGATCGTCCCCGCGTCCTTTCCGGGGCGGCCGTGCTACGTGTCCGCGACCAACCTGTCGCAGATGATTCCCATGAACTTCGCGACCGTGAGCGGGCCGCAGAATCTCGGCCCCGACGGCTGGACCCTGCTGCCGCTGGCCACGGTCAATGGCAACGCGCCGATCGCGACCGAGCCGGCCACCTGGGGCGGCGTGAAGGCCCTTTTCGAGTAATCGCGAGTAGGAGACGAACCGGCCCGGCCGTCGCGACGGTCGGGCCGGACTCGTCGCGGGAACCGCTTGCCCTGCGCATACCCGTCGCCTAAGCTGTCGCGCGTCGAGTCCGCCTGCCGCGGACGGGATCTACGAGAGGATGAGCATGGCCCAGGTCACCCTGCCCCCCGTGGGCGAGACCCTCCTGCGCGTGGAGGGCCTCACCAAGAACTACGAGCAGAAGACCGCGGTCGCGGGGATCGACCTCGCGATCCCGCGCGGGTCGATCTACGGCTTTCTCGGGCCCAACGGCGCCGGCAAGACCACGACCATCCGCTGCATCATGGACATCATCCTGCCCGACGCGGGTACGGTGACCCTGGCCGGCCAGCCGCTGCGCAAGGACCTGCGCGACCGTATCGGTTACCTCCCGGAGGAGCGCGGCCTCTACCGCAAGATGAAGTGCCTCGACCAGCTCGCCTACCTCGCGGAGCTGAAGGCCGTGCCCCGGCGCGAGGCCTTCCGCCGCGCCGACCGCTGGCTCGACCGCCTCGGGCTCGCGGACTACAAGCAGCGCAAGGTCGACAACCTCTCGAAGGGCATGCAGCAGAAGATCCAGTTCGCGGCGACGTTCATCTTCGAGCCCGACCTGGTGATCCTCGACGAGGTGTTCAGCGGCCTCGACCCGCTGAACATCGAGCTGGTCCGCGAGATGATCCTGGAGCAGCGCGAACGAGGCACCACCATCCTCTTTTCGACCCACATGCTCGCCGAGGCGGAGAAGATCTGCGACGCGATCTGCCTCATCGAGGCCGGCGAGAAGATCCTCGACGGCACCCTGGATCACGTGCGCGCCGAGTTCCCCTTCCAGAGCGTGCGGGTGGCCTATGTGGACGGTCGCGAGCCGTCGTCCGGCCTGCCGGGCGTGGTCGACATGCGGCGTGACGAGGGCGTGTGGAAGCTGGTCCTCGAAAAGGGCCGCGACACGCAGTCGTTGCTACGGACCCTCGCCGACGCCGGACCGGTGAGCCTGTTCTCGGCCAATCGGCCCTCCCTGAACGAGATCTTCCTGACTGCCGTGAACCAGCGACGCGGCGCCGTCGACGCCGGGAGCACACGGATCGAACGGAGCGAATGATGAGCAAGATCGTGTCCGTCGTGCGCAAGGAGTATCTCGAGCGGGTGCGCAGCCGCAGCTTCGTGATCGGCACCATCCTCGGCCCGCTGCTGATGGCTGCCCTGGCGGTGGGGCCGGCGCTGCTGGCGAACACCGGCGGCGACGAGGCCCGCAAGGTGGGCGTGGTCGATCTCTCGGGCACGGTCCTCGCGGCGCTGCAGCGCGAGCTGGAGAGCCGGGGCGCCGACCACGTCACCCTGATGCCGATCCCCTGCCAGGGCCGGCCGGTGGAGGGGTGCGAGGCCGACCTGAAGGATCTGATCCTGGACGGGACCTTCTACAGCGGACTCCTGGTGGCGGAGGATTTCGTCTCGTCGCGCAAGGTCACGTACTTCAACACGTCGGTGAGCGCGAGCGTGTTCCGCGAGGAGACCCTCGAGCCCGCGTTGAACCAGGTGCTGCGCGAGGCCCGCTTCGCCGAGGCGAACGTGCCGGCGACCCTGCACGAGTACATCCTCGCGACCTCCGACTGGACCACGGTCTCGATCAAGGCGGGTGGCGAGTCCGAGCAGAACGAGGTGGTGAGCATCGTCATGGCCTTCGTGCTGATCTTCATCATCTACATCATGGTCCTGATGTACGGCAACCAGGCGCTGATGGCGGTCATCGAGGAGAAGGGCACCCGCATGGCGGAGATCCTCCTCTCGAGCCTCAAGCCCGAGCAGCTCATGCTGGGCAAGGTGATCGGCATCGGTCTGGCGGGCATCACGCAGTTCGGCGTGTGGACGCTGGCCTTCGCGCTGCTGGCGAGTCAGGGCCTGTCCATCGGCGATTTCACGCTGGACGCGAGCTTCCTGAGCCCGATCATCCTGGCGTCGTTCTTCTTCTTCTTCCTCTTTGGCTTCCTGCTCTACGCGACCATCTACGCCGGCATCGGCGCCATGTGCAACTCGGTCCAGGACGCGCAGCAGTTCAGCTCGGTGATCATGATGGGCATCATCATCCCGATGGTGATGATCAGCTTCGTGATGCGCTCGCCGGACTCGACCCTGTCCGTGGTGCTCAGCCTGGTCCCGCTCTTCGCGCCGGTGCTGATGTTCATGCGCGTGTGCGTGCAGACGCCGCCGATGTGGCAGCTGGTGCTGTCGTGGGTCCTGTTGCTGGGGGCGATCCTGCTCGCGGCGCGGACCTCGGGCAAGCTGTTCCGCGTCGGCATCCTGCTCTACGGCGCGGCGCCGACGTGGGGGACTCTTATCCGCGCGCTGCGCAACTGAGCGCCGGGTCGGCCGCGACGCTAGTCGGCCAGCCGTTCGAGCCGGAAGGCGTCGCCCTGGGCGATGGCGTCCACCACGTCGAGGCCCTCGACCACCTCGCCACACACGGTGTAACGACCGTTCAGATGCGGCTGCGGCGAGTGGCACACGAACCACTGGCTGCCGCCACTGTCCTTGCCGCTGTGGGCGATGCCCACGGTGCCGCGCCGGAACGGCAGGCGCGAGTCCTCGCTGCGCAGGCTGTACCCGGGCCCGCCCCAGCCGTCGCCGCGCGGATCCCCGCCCTGGATCACGAAGTCCGGAACCACCCGGTGGAAGACGCCGTGGTCGTGCAAGCCGGCGTCGATCTGCGCGAGCAGGGCCGCGCAGGTGTTGGGGGCCGTCACACCGTCGAGCTGGATCACGAAGGTGCCCCGGTCGGTGACGCAACGCACGCGCGGCGCCGCGAAGGGCAGGCATAGCGGGGGCTGCGCCGGCCGGCGCGGCGACGGCAGGGTGGCGCGCAGGTCCGCCTCGGCGGGCACCTGGTCCACCGGCATCAGGCCGGACGCGAGCGAGACCTCGCGCGCCCGCAGGCGCACGCGCAGGTCGGGCGCGGCGAGCGCGGACTCCAGCACGCCGACGGTCCTCGCCGCGTGGGGGTCGAGCTGGATCAGCCAGTGCTGGAGCGAGTCGCGCGCGGCGGGCTGCGGCGACGACGGGTAGGCCTGCACCAGCCAGGGCGCATCGACGTCGGCGAGCCGGAGGTTCAGCAACTCGTCGACGCGGGCGGCATCCTCACGGGGGGCCGTGATGCCGCCGATCGCTTCGAGGCAGGCGAGGCGGACATCGTCCCCGCCTTCAGGCAGTTCGGCGGCGGCGTCGTACGCGTCGAGCACCGCGGCGAGGATCCAGCCGAGGGGGAAGGCGCCGAGGGCGCCGGCGGCGGTGGTCCGCACCGTGAAGTCGGGGTCGCGCAGGCCGTGGCGCAGCACGCCGTCGAGGGAGGTGACGGCGAGCACGTCGCGCAGCTCGCGATCCTGGGGATGCAGGCGTTCGCGGTTCTCGAAGGCCAGGATCAGCGCCTCGACCGCGGCGACTCTCACGACGGGCGGGTGCGCGGCCGGTTGCGAGAGGACGTCGGCCGCGAGCCGCCAGGCGCGCGCCGAACCGCCGGGCAGGCTGCCCCCGTCGAGGGCGACGACGCTGCCGTGGCGGCCCCAGGCGAGCAGCCAGGCGGCCAGCACCGCGGGGTCGTCCGCCAGGGTGAACGTCAGGTCGGCGTCCCAGCCCTCGTGGTACAGCGCGGCGCAGGCGCCGACGGCGGCGGCCCGCACCACCGGGTCGTGGTCGCCCATCCGGGCGCGGGCGGCATCGCGCAGGGTGTCGCGCCAGGGCGTGCGCAGGCCGTGGTCGTCGACGCCCTCGCCGAGGGCGGTCATGGCGGCCAGCGCCTCGCGGCGGACGCCGGGGTCGGTCGCCGCGGCTCCGGTGGTCAGCAGTGCGAGGGCCCGCCGGCCGGACTCGTCGCCGGCCTGCAAGGAGGACCCGGCGAGCGCGCCGAGGGATCGCATCACGGCGACCTGGCTGCGGACGTGGTCGTGGGGCGTCAGGCCGCCAAGCATCTCGCCGCTGGCGAGCACGGCGCCGAGCGCCCGGGGATCGGGGAGGAAGCCGAGCGCGCGCACGGCGTGCACGCGCACCTGGACGTCGCGGTCGAGCGCGAAGGGGGCGATGATCGCCACCAGCGTGGAATCCGGCGCGCGCTGGGCGCAGCGCAGGGCCCGCCAGCGGACGTCAGCCTCGGGGCGGGCGAGCGCGGCGGCATAGGCGTCGCGCAGGGCGTCGCGGTCGCAGGTGGTCGCGACGTGGATGAGCGCGTCCCAGGCGGCGGCCGCCGCGGGCGCCGGCGCCGCGCCGGCCAGGCGCATCAGGGCGCGGCCGTCGTGGGGCAGGAGGGCGAGGCCGTCGGCGGCGGCGAGCCGCAGGTCGGGGTCGTCCCCGGTCAGCAGCGCGGCGAGCGTGTCGACGGCGGCGACGTCGCCCAGCAGGCCGAGGGCGAAGGCCGCCTCGGCGCGGACGGCCGGGTCGCGGTCGTCGAGGGCGGTCGTGAGGTCGCCGCGTAGCCGCGGGTCGCCGATGCGACCGGCGGCGCGTGCCGCGGCCAGACGGACCTGGACGTCGCCCGCCGCCAGGGCGGCGCGCAGCGAGTCGGCGGGGGCGTGGCGCTGGTCCTCCCAGCGCGCGACGTTGGACAGCTCCGCCGGCGGGCGGCACGCCCAGAGCAGACACGGCAGACAGACGACGACGACCCAGCGAACCACGCGCATGACAGGCCTCCTGGCTGGCAGGCACCGTAGCACCGGCCCCGGGTGGCTGTCACCGCTGGCTTTCGGCCTCTGGTGCGCTTTGACCGGGCGCGCACCCGCTGCTACCATACCGCGCACGAAAGGACGGACCCTCCATGCGCACCGCCATCCTCGGCGCCAGCGGCCTCGTCGGCCGCGCGATGCTCAGGCTGCTCGAACGCGAAGCCTGGGTCGAGGCGCCGCCCCGATTGCTCACCTCGCCGCGTTCGGCCGGGGCAAGCTTGCCGTTCCGGGGCGCGGACCTGGTCTGCGCGCCCGTGGGGGACGACGCCTTCGCCGGGATCGACGTGGCGCTGTTCTCCGCCGGCGGCGAGACCAGCCGGCGCTGGGCCCCCGTCGCCGCCGCGGCCGGCGCGTGGGTGGTCGACAATTCCTCTGCCTGGCGTCAGGACCCCCGGATCGCCCTGGTGGTCCCGGAGATCAACGGCGACCTGGTGCCGGTGCTCGGCGCGGCAGCCCCGCGCGGCGGCATCATCGCCAACCCCAACTGCTCGACCATCCAGATCGCCCTGGCCCTGGCGCCGCTGGCCGCCGCCTGCGGTCTGCGAGAGGCGCATGTCACCACGCTGCAGGCCGCCTCGGGCGCCGGGCAGAAGGGCCGCGACGACCTCGCCGCCCACGCCGCGGCCCTCGCGACCGGCGAGCGCGCCGACGGCGCCGCCGCCGGCCTGGTCTTTCCCCGCCGCCTGGCGGCCAACGTCATCCCCGCCATCGGCGACCTCGACGACGAGGGCCACTGCAGCGAGGAACGCAAGGTCCACGACGAGCTCCGCAAGATCCTGGCCCAGCCCGACCTCGCCGTGAGTTGCACGGTCACCCGCGTGCCGGTGTGGAACGGCCACGCGGCGGCCGTGCGCGCGGTGCTCGGTCGCGAGGTCACGCTGGCCGACGCCTGGGCGGCGCTCGCAGCCTGGCCGGGCGTCGAGGTCGGCGACGCGATGTCCGACTACCTGACGCCCGCCGAGGTCAGCGGCCGCACCTCCGTCCACGTGGGACGACTGCGCCATGAACCCGGCCGCCGCGACGTGCTCCTGCTGTGGGTGGTCGCGGACAACCTGCTCAAGGGCGCGGCCTGGAACGCGGTGCAGATCGCGCGCCGGCTCGCGGGCGCGGCGGCCGCATGAACCCCGGCGGCCAGCCGGCCTTCCGGCCGCGGACCGGCGCGAGACCGGGCCGCTGGCACCCGGCGGCCCTCCTGGCGGCCGGCGTGCTCGCGATCGGCTCGGCCCTGCTCCTGCCGCCGCCGGGGCTCGCCGCCCTGCTCGCCGCGCAGGCGGCGCTGCTCGGCCTGGCCGGCCTGCGCTGGCGGCGCCTGCCGCGCCTGCTGCAGCCCTGGCTCGGCCTCGCCGCCCTGGTGCTCCTGGTGCACGCCGTCACCGCGGCCGACGCCGCGCCGCTGGGCCGGCCCTCGTGGGTGGGGCTCGGCCGGGGCGGCCTGGCGCTCCTGCGCATCGCGTCGATGGCCGCCGCGATCGCGCTCCTGCGCCGCGCGTTGCCGCTGCCCGACCTGATCGCCGGCCTCGGCGTCTGGGTGCGGCCGCTACGGCCCCTGGGCGTCGACGCCGCGCAGCTGGGCCTGGTGCTCGCCGTCGCCTTCGGCGCCGTGCCGCGCGTGCTCGACGAGGGACGCCGCGCCGAGGCCGCCCTGCGCCTGCGCCGCAGCGGCACCGCGGGCGCGCCGGCGTCGCGCCGGGGCCGCCGGCGATGGCGCGACCGCGCGGTCGTGGTGGTCCCCGCGCTCGAGAGCCTGCTGCGCCGCGCCGAGACCATGCCCCTGGCGCTCGCCGGGAGGGTGCCGTCGTCCGCGGGGCCGGCCCGTCCGCTGCCGTGGCTCCAGGGCCTGGCCCTGCTCGCCTGGACCGCCCTGCTCCTGGTGGTCGCGCTGTGACCGCCACGGCGTTCCCGCCGCGCGTGCGCCTGGACATCGCCTACCGCGGCGACGCGTTCCATGGCTGGCAGGTCCAGCCCGGCCTGCGCACGGTCCAGGGCGAGATCGGCGCCTGCCTCGAGACTCTCCTGCGCCGGCCCTGCCTGCCCATCGGCGCCGGCCGCACCGACACCGGCGTGCACGCCCGCGGGCAGGTCGCGCACGTGAAGCTCCAGGACGACGCCGAGGTGCTCCGCGTGGTGCGCTCCCTGGCCGGCATGACCCCGGACGACGTCCTGATCCGCGTCGCCCGCCAGGTTTCCCCGGCCTTCGACGCCCGTCGCTGCGCGGTCAGCCGCCGCTACGCCTACACGCTGCTCCTGGCGCCGGACCTGTTCCGCCCCTTCGCCTGGCACGTGTCCTGGACCCTCGACCGCGCGGCCATGGACGCCGCCTGCGCACCCCTGCGGGGCGTCCACGACTTCACCAGCTTCTGCCGCACCGCTTCGCTGAGAGACGACAATCGCTGCCGCCTGGACGTCTGCGAGTTTGAATGGGGCGACGACTGGGGTATCTTTCACGTCCAGGCCGACCGGTTCCTGCACAACATGGTCCGCAACCTGGTCGGGGTGCTGGTGGAGGTGGGACGCGGCCGGCGGGAACCCGCCGATATGGCCGTCGTTCTCTCTGCCCGCGACCGCCGCGCCGCGGGCATGCGCGCCCCCGCCCACGGCCTGTGCCTGGAGGAGGTCGGCTACCCGGCCGCCTACGACGACCCTGGTTACGTGCCGCCCGGATTCACCGCGGCGGTCGTCGCGCCCGAAGAAGGAGAGTCCGCATGAAGTTCTTCCTCGACACCGCCGACCTCGACGCCATCCGCGAGATCAAGGCCCTGGGCATGTGCGACGGCGTGACCACCAACCCGAGCCTGCTCGCCAAGGCCGGCCGCACCGACACCGACGCGCTGTTGCGCGAGATCTGCGACGTGGTGCAGGGGCCCGTGAGCGGCGAGGTCACGGCGCTCGACGCCGCGGGCATGATCGCCGAGGGCCACCGGCTGGCGAAGCTGGACGACCACCTCGTGGTCAAGATCCCGACCACCTACGCGGGCCTGCAAGCGATCGCCGCCCTGTCCGCCGAGGACATCCCGGTCAACGCCACCCTGGTGTTCTCCGCGAGCCAGGCGTTGCTGGTGGCCAAGGCCGGCGCCGCGTACGTGTCGCCCTTCGTGGGCCGCCTGGACGACATCAGCGAGGACGGCATGGCCCTGGTCGAGCAGATCGTCAACATCTACAACAACTACGGCTTCGCGACCGAGGTGCTGGTGGCCAGCGTCCGCCACCCGCTGCACGTGGTGCAGTCGGCCTTGCTCGGCGCGGACGTGGCGACCATCCCGCCGTCGGTGGTCAAGCAGCTGGTCGCGCATCCCTTGACCGATCTCGGCCTCGCGAAGTTCATGGCCGACTGGCACAAGCTGCAGGGGACGCGGGGATGAGCCTGCGGCGGCTGCCGGCCTGGACCGGGGTGGTGATCGGGCTCCTGGCGGGAGCCCTGATCGGCGCGCTGTTGCTGCTGGTGAACGAGCGCACGTTGCGCGGGCGCTGGGAGTCGTCCCTCGCCGAGCGGGAAGCGGCGCTGCGGGATCTGGTGGCCGCGGGCGACACAAGTCAGACGGAGGACGCCGGGACGAGGACGACGGGGCTCGAGTCGTCGCGGCGCAACGCCATCGTGGCCGCCACCGAGAAGGTGGCGCCGGCCGTGGTCTCCATCACCGCCCGCCAGCGGCAGGCGATCAACGACCCGCGGCTCCAGTTCTGGGAGCGGTACTTCCCGGGGCAGGTGCCGCGGCGCCAGCTCTTCCGCGAGACGCAGAGCTACGGCTCGGGCGTCATCGTTTCGGCGGACGGGCTGGTGGTCACCAACGCGCACGTGGTCGGCAGCCCGCTGGAGATCCAGGTCACCCTGACGGACGGCAGGTCGTTCCCGGCGCGGATCCTCGAGTCCGTCGACCGCTTCGACCTCGCCATCCTGCAGATCGACGGCGACAACCTGCCGGTGGCGCAGCTGGCCAGCAGCGACGACCTCCAGATCGGCGAGTGGGTGATCGCCGTCGGTTCGCCGTTCGGCTACCTCCTGGCCGACACCCAGCCCACGGTCACGGTCGGCGTCATCAGCGCCGTCAACCGCGACATCGTGCGGCAACGGGAATCCGAGCGGGCCTACCTGGGCATGATCCAGACCGACGCCGCCATCAACCCGGGCAACAGCGGCGGCCCGCTGGCCAACACCCTCGGCGAGGTGGTGGGCATCAACACCTTCATCTTCACGGAGACGGGCGGCAGCATCGGCATCGGCTTCGCCGTGCCGAGCGAGCGCGTGCGCTGGGTGATCGAGGAGGTGCGGGAGTTCGGACACTACCGCGAGGTCAACTGGGGCCTGACCGTCCACAAGATCTCGCCGCAGATGGTGCGCGAGTTCAACCTGCGCGACCCGGTCGGCTTCCTGGTCGGCGAGGTGACCGAGGGTTCGCCGGCCTGGAAGGCGGGATTGCGCCCCTACGACGTGCTGCGCTCGATCAGCGGCCGCGTCCTCGACTCGCGCGACACCGTGACCCGGCTCATCTACGAGGCGATGGTGGGCGACCACGTGCCCTTCACCGCCGAGCGCGACGGCCGCACCTTCAGCGGCGTCATCGAACTGGAAGAGGCCCCATGACGTCTCGCTTCATCCTCGTCACCGGCGGCGCCGGCTTTCTCGGCATCAACCTGATCCGCTTCCTGCTCGCGCGCGGCCACCGCGTGCGCAGCCTCGACATCCGCGAGTTCGACTACGCCGACTGCCGCGACGCCATCGAGGTCCACACCGGCGACATCCGCGACGTGGGCGCCGTCGCCCGCGCGATGGACGGCGTCGACGACGTGGTCCACTGCGCGATGGCCCTGCCGCTGTACCCCGCGCACGACATCATGACCACCGGCATCGACGGCACCCGCAACCTGCTCGCCGCCGCGGCGGGCCGCCTGCCCGGCCGCTTCGTGCACATCTCCTCGACCGCGGTCTACGGCATCCCCGACCACCATCCGCTGCGCGAGGACGACCGTCTCGACGGCGTCGGCCCCTACGGCAAGGCGAAGGTCGCCGCCGAGGGCGTCTGCGCCGAGTTCCAGGCGCGGGGGATGTGCGTGCCGGTGCTGCGGCCGAAGAGCTTCATCGGCCCCGAGCGCCTGGGCGTCTTCGCGCTCTTCTACGACTGGGCCGCCGACGGCCGCGGCTTCCCGATGATCGGCAACGGCCGCAACCGCTACCAGTTGCTCGACGTCGAGGATCTCTGCCACGCCATCGAGTTGTGCTTCACCGGCGACCGCGACGTCGTGAACGACGTCTTCAACATCGGCGCCAAGGACTTCACCACCATGGGCGAGGACTACCAGGCCGTCCTCGACCGCGCCGGCTTCGGCAAGCGCGTCCGCGGCTTCCCGGCCGCGCCCATGATCTGGACCCTGCGCGCCCTCGAGGCCGTGCATCTCTCGCCGCTCTACAAGTGGGTCTACGAGACGGCGAGTAAGGACAGCTTCGTCGCCATCGACAAGGCCGAGCGCGTCCTGGGCTACCGGCCGCAGTTCAGCAACCAGGATGCGCTGGTGCGCAACTACGAGTGGTTCCTCGCGCACCGCGGCGAGTTCAGCGGCGCCAGCGGCGTCTCGCACCGCGTGCCCTGGAAGCAGGGGGCGTTGCGGCTGGCCAAGGGGTTCTTCTAGGAGGCGGACGTGATCGTCGTCACGGGTGCGGCAGGCTTCATCGGCTCGGCGCTCATCTGGCTGCTCAACCAGCGGGGCGAGGACGACATCCTCGCCGTCGACGTCCATGCGGATCTCGCCGCCGCCGGCGCCAACCTGGCGCCGCTGCGCTGTCGTCGCGGCTACCAGAACCACAGCGACTTCCTCGACGACATGATCACCGGCCGGCGCGGCGCCGGGCTGCGCGCCGTGCTGCACATGGGCGCCTGCTCGTCGACCACCGAGACCGACTGGGGCTACCTCCGCCGCAACAACCTGAATTACTCGCAGGCGCTCTGCCGCGCGACCCTCGACGCCGGCGCGCGTTTCGTCCAGGCCAGCAGCGCCGCCACCTACGGCGACGGCAGCCGGGGCTATAGCGACGACCACGCCGGCCTGCGCGACCTGGTGCCGCTGAACCTCTACGCCCGCTCCAAGCAGGAGTTCGACCTCTGGGCCCTCGACGCGGGCTTGCTCGACGAGATCGTCTGCTTGAAGTACTTCAACGTTTACGGCCCCAACGAGTGGCACAAGGGCGACATGCGCTCGATGGTCTGCAAGGGCTACGAGCAGATCCGCGACACCGGCAAGGTGCAGCTCTTCGCCAGCGACCGCCCGGAGTACGCCGACGGCGGCCAGCGGCGCGACTTCGTCTACGTGAAGGACGCCGCGGCGATGACCTTGTGGTGCATGGACCACCAGGCCGCGAACGGCGTCTTCAACGTCGGCACCGGCCAGGCCACGGACTGGAACACCCTCATCGGCGCCATCTTCGCCGCCCTCGGCCGCGAGCCGAACCTCGAGTACGTCCCGATGCCCGCCCATCTCCACGGCAAGTACCAGTACTTCACCGAGGCGGAGATGGCGAAGCTACGGGCCGCCGGCTGCGACGTGCCGTTGACCCCGGTCGCGGACGCCGTGCGGGAGTACGTGACGCAGCACCTGGTGCCGGGACGACATCTCGGCGCCTGACGGCCCGCGCATTCCCTCTACCCACCGCGTCTCCCTTTCCTCTATAATGAACATCCGCGGTCACCCCACGCCGCGGACAAGGGGGAATCATGAAGATGCGGATCATCGCCCTGATCCTTGCCGCGGCCGGCCTGCTGACGCCCGCCCTGGCGCCCGCCCTCACCATCGACTGCCGAGAGTACGCCGACCCCACGCTGCGCGAAGGCGCCTTGCTCGCCGCCGCCGCGCCCGGCGCCGTCGCCATGTCCGGCGACCTCGCCTGTCTGATCGACGACGGCCAGTTGCTGGTGGTCGACGCCGCGGATGCCGACGCGCCGCAGGTGCTCGGCGTCTGGACCCCGCCGCCCGGCGACACCATCGAGGCCGTCGCGATGGGATCGGACTACGCCGTCGTGCTCGTCGCCGCTACGCTGCTGCCCATCGATCTGCGGAACCCCGCGGCGCCCGTGCCGGTCCTACCGGCCTGGGTGCCCGGCGGCCCGGTCGGACGGCTCGCGGCGGCGGGCGACCGCATCTGCGCCCAGGTGGGCGAGGCCGGCCTGCTGGTCCTCGCGCAGGCGGACGGGCAACCGCTGACCCTGGTCGGCTTCCTCTCGCTGCCGGGCGCCATCGGCGGCCTCGCGATGGGACCTCAGCACGCCTACGTCACGCAGGGCCTGTTCTCGCTGACGACGGTGGCGATCACCGCCTCGCCCGTGGTGGTCGACGACGCCGAGTGCTACGAGAGCTACGGCCTGACCATGGCGGCGGGACGGCTGATCGTCGACCGCCATGGCTCCGCGTACGACGGCGACAACCAGCCGTACTCCTGGAGCCAGGCGGACGTCTTCGACCTGACCGACCCCGCCGCGCCGGCGCTCGTGACCAGCCTGTCCCTGCCCGGAGATCCACTCGGCATGGCCGGCACCGCGACCGGGGCCTTGCTGTGGCTGGACGGCGACCTGCTGGCGCTGGACCCGGCAGCGGCGCACTTCGCGGGCGCGCTGAGCCGTCCCCAGACTGTCTCGGCCGTCGCCGCCGGCGCCGACGTGGCCGTCGCCGCGACACCCGCCGGCTTTCGCTTCTACGACGCCGCGACGCCGATCAACGTCGGCCCGCAGCAGATGTTCTTCGAGGTGGGCGCGCACCCCTGGCAGTACGCGGCCGGCGGCCGCTGGCTGGTGGCGGGGCGGGGCTACTGGGGTGGCTTCAGCGGCTGGATCCGCTGGAACGCGACGCTCCGGGCGACCGACCTGATCACCGGCGAGGAACACGACGTGATCAGCATCGTCTCCACCATGGAGTCGCCCGTGCCGGTACCGGTGCTGGTGTCCGACGAACTGGTGGTCATCGACGGCGGTTTCCTGCTCGTCATGGACGTCACCACGGCGGGCAACCCGGCGGACGCCGGCGTGCTGGCCTATCCAGGGCCTCGCGTCGCGGCGATCGCCGGCCACCACGTGCTGGTCGCCTCCGAGACGCAGTTGACCGCGTGGAACTGCAGCGATCCCACCAATCCGACAACCGTCGGCCAGTGGCCGCTCGACGAGCTGCCGCGCGCGATCACGACGGCGCACGGCTGGTGGCAGAACGTCGTCCTGGCCTATGACGACGGACGGCTCGAGGTGCGCGACCTCACCGGCCTTATGCCCACGGCCACCTACCAGTTGCCGCAACCGGCCAACGCCCTCGCGGTTCACCATCGTCACGTCGTCTGCGGCACGGACGCCGGCCTGCTCGCCGTCGAGGCCTTCGCGATTCCCGAACTCGACAAGAACCTCGGCGACATCCTCGACCTGGGCCCGACCGAGGCGCCCGTGGTCGACCTGGCCATGGACGTCGCCTATCTCTACGCCGGCCTCGGTGCGCACGGCACCCGGGTCTACTGGTTCACCGGCACGGCGGCCCTGCCCCTCGCCATCGGCGGCCCCGCCGCCACCCGCCTATACCTCGCCACCGCCGCCGACGACCAGCTGGCCCTGATCGCCTCGCGCGACGGCCTGGCCGCCGCCATCGGCGTCCTGTGCAACGCCACCGCCACCGAGGATCCGGTGCCCGCCGCCCTGCGTCTTGCCGGCGCCGCCCCGAACCCCTTCAACCCCCGCACCACCATCCACTTCACCCTCGACCGCGACCAGGACGCCAGCCTGGTACTCTTCGACGCCCGAGGGCGGCTGGTGCGCAATCTCCTGCAAGGCTCCGCCCGCGAAGGTCATCACGCCGTGATGTGGGACGGCTGCGACGACACCGGCCGCGCCTGCGCCGCCGGGGTGTACCTGGCGCGCCTCACCGGCGAGACGGCCACCGCAACCACCAAGCTGACCCTGGTCCGGTAAACCAAGTCCGCGAACGATCCGACGACGCCCCGCCAGCCTGACGGGGCGTCGTCACGAACGGAACCGGAGAGATTCGGCCCCCGCCTGCTTGCGCTCCCCATCGTCGCAGCCAACCTCCAACCATAGCGTTCGAGCCCGACGCGGGGCGCCAGTTTCCTGCCCCACCCGCCGAAATCCCGCAATGCGTTGACCGCATGGACGACGCGACGCGTTTACCGTGCGCGTATAACCGCTGGTTGTAAAAAGGTTTGCGCGGTTGTTCGTGGAGGCCGTCGTTGACCGGGATTCTGAGGATTTTGGCGGGAAGCCGGATCTAACGCGTCTGGTCTGCCGAATTCTGTAAATCTGAGGTTTCGTACTACACGGGCCAAAACGTTAACAGCCGCGGCCAAGCTCTAATACATTGCAGAGGAATGAGTTACGGCGTTGTCGCCGTTGATCGTCGCTGAACCCCTATATCGACGGGCGATTCTGAGACGACCACCGAACTCGCCGACCGCTTCTGCTGAGTGCCGCACTTCTCGACCGGCGGACCAACCGATTTTCCGCCTTCCCCTTATCCTCCCTACGGTATAGAATCACCGCCGACCGCGACGCTCCTGCGCTTTGGGGTCGCTCGCTTTCGACCGCATTGATCTGGCGTACGCGCGATGGGGATGGCGCGGATGCGTATTCGTTCTCCGGTGGCCTAATAAGCGGCGCGCATTTTCCAGCTCTAGGCCAGGTAATGGCGGCGGTGAGCGCTCCTACCGTACGCTTGAGCATGAGCTGCTAGTAGATTGTCGTCCGCACGATTTGGAGAGGGGCTGTCCGCGATGTCGGCAGATGGATCCACTAATCCGAGTCAGAGCGACAAAACACAAACCGGCGATCCAGAAGGTCGCAAGCTCGGGCGGAAGATCAAGTTCTTCGCGTATCTCCCCGCCATGTTCGTTGTCGAGAGATTGATGAAAGGGGATGGCCCGTTTGCCAGGCGCATCCTGCCAATTCTAGTTGGGATAATTATCTACTCCGTATTAGGTGTAGCGACAGCGGTATTGATAGGGGTCGTTGATGCCACTGACCTAGGGATCGCGAGGTATTTCTTTGGGCCCGCAGCGTGGATAATCGTCGTAGGCGCGGCGTTCGGCACTGTTAATCTATGTCGGCGTCGGTACGGGCGCATTGCGGCGATAGAGGTAGCGATTCGGGCGATACTTGCGGCGCCAATCGTCTTTGGCTGGCTTGTAATTTGTGTAGGGTTAGTGGTTGTCGGGATACCAACAATTCTGTTAGGGATACTCGCGACGGGTGCCGGTGCTATTCTATTGTGGGGAAAGCGTCCGACGAAGGCCGCGTTTCCACTTCTTGCTATTGCCATACTTCTGCTCATAGCCTCTGTTCCAAGTTTTTATGGTAACCCGGCTTGGTTCCAAATCGTCGGGGCGATTTCCGTCGTGGTGGTAGCATTCTGCATAGCTCTTTGGCTTCAATCGTGGACGTATAAACCGTTAATGCATTTGCAACGATTGATTGTCAAGTACCGGGATTACTTCGACACACATATGGGGGAACGCTGTAACCATGAAAGTCGGTCGAAGAAGAAGGAAAGATTCGGACACAGTATCGAGAACGAACTCGATAAGCACCAACAACTCATCGACACTCTCGGTAAGCGGCTTCCGAGCTTCCTCCGCCACCGATTCATATTCCACGGATTTGTCGCTGCTTTCATAGTTGTAGTTGGGTATTGCGTTGCGGCATATGCCGTTGCGTATATGTTGCTTGTTCGGGGTGGTGTACACATGAGCGTCGTATCGTCCTCAGACATGCGGAGCGACTGGGTGCATGCGTGTGTATTGAGTCTAAATACACTAGTTCTCGCAGATTACGGAGCGGTGGCATTCAATACCAATTTTGCGACTCTGCTGCACGCCTCTCAAATTGTACTTGGCGTTGTCCTATTCGTGATCCTCATCCTGTCGTTCTCCACGGCATCGAGTACCTACACCGAGAGTGTGGAGCGCGAAGCTTTAGCTGTCTTGGAGGATATGGGCAACAAGATCGCCGGCTATCGCCTTACGCTCGTGGCGCTTGGAGAAGTTGCGACGCCCCAAAGCAAGTCGACGGAGACAGCGGTTGAATTGATAACCGACGTTAGTCCGGAGGAATAACCTCAACTCTCGCTCAATGTCAAGGCGAGGGACAAAATAGTCGTGGGTGTCTACGACTCAAACGACCGGAACTTGCGATCCGCCCGTTCCGGACCCACGGGACAGTGGGGGAGGCGCTATAGCGCCGCCAGATTATTGCATCTTCCGCACCACACGCTGTCCGCGTGAGAAGGACCTATGGCACGAGGCAATTCGAAGACGGACACCGGCGCCAACCTCGGCTTTGAGGCCAAGCTCTGGCAGGCGGCCGACGCCCTGCGCAACAACATGGACGCCGCCGAGTACAAGCACGTCGTCCTAGGCTTGATCTTCCTGAAGTACATCTCCGACGCCTTTGAGGCGAAGCATACGGAGCTCGAGGCGCAGCGGAAACAGGGGGCCGACCCCGAGGATCGCGACGAGTACCTCGCCGCTAACATCTTCTGGGTGCCGAAAGAGGCACGCTGGCAGCACCTCAAGGCAAGTGCCCCGCAGTCTAAGATCGGGACGATCGTCGACGACGCGATGGCCGCGGCGGGACTCAAGAAGCCGGATATCTCGATCCTGTCGGATGAGTTCCTGGCTGAGGTGCGCGGTATGCGGCAGCGGAACCTCGCGATTGAGCTCCTACAGAAGCTGCTGAAGGGCGAGATCAAGGCGCGGGGGAAACGCAACGTCGTCCAGGCGCGGTCGTTCGCCGAATTGCTGGAGCAGGCCGTCCGGAAGTACCAGAACCGGGCGATCGAGACGGCACAAGTGATAGAGGAGCTGATCGCCCTGGCGAGGGACATGCGGGCGGCGAACGCTCGGGGTGAGGAACTGAAGCTCACTGAGGAAGAGCTCGCGTTCTCCGACGCCCTGGAGAAGAACGACAGCGCGGTGAAGGTGCTTGGCGACGAGACGCTGCGAGACATCGCGCGGGAGCTGGTGCAGACTGTGCGGGCGAACGTGACAATCGATTGGACGATTCGCGAGAATGTCCGGGCTCAACTGAGAGTACTCGTGAAGCGGATTCTGCGGAGGTACGGGTATCCGCCGGATTTGCAGGAGAAGGCGACGCTGACGGTGTTGGAGCAAGCCGAAGTGCTATCGGAGTTATGGGCTGCGGCATGAATCTGCGATTGTGGTAAGAGATCCAATGTTGACGAATGCGATACGTTATTGTCAATTGCTTATAGCTATTTGCAGTACGTGTCGGCGTGTGTGTCCTCGTTTCGGCTCGATCTCGTAGGGAGGGGCTATGTCGATTAATCTGACTGACGAACGACAATTCGAACTTCTCAAGATCGAGGTGCAGCTCCTCCAAGGTGTCTTTGACAAATATGACGATATGATATTCAGAAGTCGTAACTGGTTCGCAACATTGTGGATGGCAACGCTCGGCATTGGGTTTTCTGCACACATGCCAAGAATGATGTTGTTGGCTGCTGCGCTAGCAGTTCTCTATTGGATTCTAGAGGGCCTGATGCGCCATCAATACTGGTATAAGTACGTTGTTCGTTACCGCGCGATTCGCGAGCAGCTAAACGAATCCCCGGATGTGGTGAACCTGTCCGTTTACGATCTGACACATCATTATGGAATGCCGAAACCATCGGAGCGCGAGCGCTTTCGGCGGTCATTTGGGAAGCTCGAACCAATAGTTCTATACGCGACTCTTGGTTTGGGAGCAACTGTGTTGTGGTGGCTGGTTACAGGCGGAGTAATTGAACTACCGTCCACCGGTTGATTTAGGCGTCATGAGAGCCGCTGAGGACGGCTGATCAGGAAAATAGGTTGCGGTAACCGTCCTGGACCAGGCCGAAGTGCTGTCGGAAATGGGGGCGAAGTAGCATTGGACCGCTGAGCGGACCACGAGGAGACTAACGGTTTCGTGTGATCGCACATACATGACGGCTGAATTAAAGGGAGGGAGACCATGGAATTTCGCGTTATCCCCTGGGGCACTCCAAACCGGGCAGAAATTGCGAACTCGGTTCAGGCAGCGAATCTAGCACAAGACTCATATTCCTTCACTCTTCACCCAGTATCATTTTCCCTTGAACTCGACCGGTATCTCATCGCCAACGGGGCCTATGACCTTGAACTCGCCGCGAGAGAGCTTCGGCGAAACGGGATATTCGATCAGTTCGGTGATTCTAACATTATTTTGGTTACCAATACCCCATATTCGGAGGAAGGCGCGGAGGTCAGTACCTACATGGGTAAACCCCGGCCAGAGTTCTATTCGGAAGCCGACGTCTTTGGTGATGGACGCACATCCATAATCAGCACGTATTTATGGGAGATACTTACTCCGAACGCAACACTTCCAGTGCTAGCGCCAAGCGGGCGAAGAGCATTGCAACCGTATTTGCTGTCGGCGTTCGCCATGCTTGCTCTTGAGCGATACGTCCAAACGGAATCGCATCCAGAGACGCTAGCCTGCCCGAACGACTACTGTCACGAAATACAAGATATCGACCAGTACTACGCGCATGGGAGATGGCTATGCCATGACAAATGTGAACCTTTAATCCGCAAGGGCCTGCTCAGTGGGGCGCTATCTGCAAAACAATGGGTGGCGGTGCGACGCCTACTCAATCGAGCCCGCGGCGTACCAGTAAACGACGGCCATGCAACTTGTTTCATTTCATACGGGCAATGCGATTATGGGTTTGCGAGGGAACTGGTCGCCCAACTTCGCAGTAGAGGTGTCGAATGTTGGTTCTACGATACAGACGCAAAACCGGGGAATCCAACATGGCCGACAATTCATGAAGCAAGGCGCCTTGCCGACAAGATGCTGGTTGTATGTTCGAAAGAAGGACTCGAGAGAGATGGTCTTATTGCTGAGCTTGAATCGCAGATAGACAGCGATAAGAATAAGATACTACCGATTTCGCTAGACGAAGAATGGAGGCGCGGAACATGCAAGAGAGGCGGCCGCAATCTTCTGCCTTCTCTTCTTGACGTTAACTATATAGACTTCCGCGGCGGGGTGCGTTTTGGTCCCCTGGAGGCATTAGTAGACGCGCTTCATTGGGTCTAGTGTAAATGCTAGTCTAGTCGTACGGCCTCCGACAGGGGGAGGTTTCTACTCAACGAACACCGAGTTGGGGCCGACCAATCTAGAACTTACGTTCCTATTGCGTCCGTAGACGTATGGGCAGTTGTCAACCGCAGATCTTCTATTGATACTGTCCGCCAGTCGTCGCACGCTTCCCGCAGCCGCCGACCATGCGTCGGCACGTCCAGAAACGCATGGATCACCCGCCGCCCATCGCGCTTGATGGCTTCCACAAGCGGTACATAGTCCTCGTCCGCGGCGAACAGGATCGCGTCGTCGAACGCGTCGCGCATGCAGAGTTCAAGAACCTCGACCGTCAGCAGAGTGTCGACGCCCTTCTCCTGGAACCGGATCGACTCATCTCGAAGTGTCGTGATGAACTCCGTGTAGCGACCCATGAGGTCGCCGGGGATGGCATTCTCGTCAGCGAGCACCTGGAGACGGGCCACGAGTTGAAGCCGAAGGCGCTTAGACTCGCGATTGGATTGCGTCGCTTGGTCGAAGAGTGAGGCGTCGGCCTCCGCGGATGTCCCGCCGCCCGCGGCTTTGAGCACTACCTCGGCCCACTGGAATGCCGGGCCGTAGCGATGCTGCCGCCGGTGGGCGACCACTCGTCCGGTGGCAAGGCGAGTGTACTGGCATCGCTTGATGTGCTCTTCCAACTTCCGGTGGCCTTCCAGGACTCGCCGAGCTCGATGAGCTTCGTGATCGTGAAGCTCCATGCGGCCCATGCGGTACCGCGGTTCGCCGTCGGCGCCCGGCGCGAGTTCCTCGACGTCGACTGGTCGTCCCGTGTAGTAGTTCACGCGGATGAGTTCCTGATCCTCGGCGCAGAGCAGGCGGCCGAGCGCGTAGTAGTCCTGGACGAGCTCCTGCCGGCCGCGCAGCTGCCCGTACCAGTACCGCTGGATGGTGTCGCGGAACGCGCTGCCGTCGATGAAGACCATGGTGCGGCGGGAAGGGGAAGGTGGCATTGCGGACTCCTGTACGGCGAGATACGCGGGTCGCATGGGCACATGATAATGCGATTACGGATAGGGAAACAGGTCAACCGCGACTGCGGTTCCAAAAGAGGTGGGGTAGAACTACAGCTGGCGCCCCGCCGGGTTACCTCTCCCCAGCCAATCTCCCAACTGGTCGGGCGCAGCCGATTCTGCGGTCGCGGCGCAATTGTAGCGTCCAGAAAGTCATGTCCCCCCTCTGATCCCAAAATCGAGTGACACTTCCCCCCGCAGAGGCCGATCAGGCCAATCGACGGCGGGGTACGAGGGAATGTCGAAGCGAGTCGCGGATCCCGTGAACGCGAAATGGAGCGGGCGTCGTCGTCAGCCGGCGAAACCGTGCCGCCACACCAGGGCGGTGACGTTGACGCCGCCGCGGCAGGCGAGGATGGCCTTGCGTAGCTCGTGCTGGCAGAGGGAGCTGTCGTGGCGGCACTCGGCGCCGGTGTAGAGGGGCTCGAGAGCGGGCAGGGCCGTGGGGTCGCCGAGCTGGCCGAGAGCCCAGATGGCGCGGTTGCGGAGGTCGCAAGGGACGTTCGTGTCCGAGACCAGGGCGCAGAGGGCCGTGACGGGGGCGCCGGCGCAGCGGGTCTGGGCGATGTGCGTGACGTCGCGGACGTCGCTGCCGATCCAGACGCCGATGCCGACGTAGACCGCGAGGACGACGGCGAGCGGGATGAGGATGAGCCGCAGCGGCTGGCGGCGGAAATCGCGGGTCATGCGGCAAACACCTCCTGCGGGGCGCCTGGAGTATAGGGAAATTCCGGCCGGGGCACAATGCTTGCGCGGCGGGCGGATTTCCGGCATCCTGGGGGCGACGTCGTCCCCGCAGGCATGCCCGGCAGGAGGCCCCATGATTCCCCGTTACGAGACGCGCGAGATGAAGGCGATCTGGTCCGACGAGGTGCGGTTCCTGCACTGGCAGGAGATCGAGACCTTGGTCTGCGAGGTCCGGGCCGAGCGGGGCGAGATGCCGGTCGCGGCGGCGCGGGAGATCCGCGCCAAGGGCCGCTTCGAGGTGGCGCGCGTGCTCGAGATCGAGGAGACGGTCCAGCACGACGTCATCGCCTTTCTCACCAACCTCGCCGAGCACATCGGACCCTCCGCGCGGTACGTGCATCAGGGCATGACCAGCAGCGATCTGCTCGACACCACCTTCGCGCTGCAGATCAAGGCCGCGGGCCAGGTGCTGCGCGAGGCGCTGGTGGAACTGAGCGACGTGGTCGAGCGGCGCGCGCGCGAGCACCGGGACACGGTGATGATGGGCCGCAGTCACGGCATCCACGCCGAGCCGACCACCTTCGGCCTCAAGCTGCTCGTCTACTGGTCGGCCCTGCAACGCGGACTCGCGCGGCTCGACGCCGCCACCGAGGAGTGCAGCTACGGCCAGATCTCCGGCGCGGTCGGCACGCACGCCCACCTCGAGCCCGCGATCCAGGACGAGGTCTGCCGTCGGCTCCACCTGCGGTCGGCCACGGCCACCACGCAGGTGCTGCAGCGCGACCGGCACGCCGCCTTCCTCTGCGCGCTGGCCCTCGTGGGCGGCACGCTCGAGCAGATCGCCGTCGAGATCCGCAACCTGCAGCGCACCGACGTACACGAGGTGGAGGAACCCTTCGGCAAGGGCCAGAAGGGCAGCAGCGCCATGCCCCACAAGAAGAACCCCATCGTGAGCGAGCGGATCACCGGCATGGCCCGCCTGCTGCGCGGCTACGCGCACACCGGGCTGGAAAACGTCGCGCTGTGGCACGAGCGCGACATCAGCCACAGTTCCACCGAGCGGATCATCTTCCCTGACGCCTGCCACCTCCTGCACTACATGCTGCGCAAGATGACCTGGCTGATCGGCGGCCTGGTGGTGTACCCGGAGCAGATGCGGGCCAACATGGAGAAGGTCCATGGCATGTATTTCAGCGAGGCGGTGCTGCTCGCCCTGACCGAGGCCGGCGTCGCGCGGGAAGACGCCTACTTGTGGGTGCAGCGGTGCGCCATGCGGGTGTGGGACGCGGGCGTCACGTTCCGGGACAGTCTCGCCGCCGATCCCGACATCGCGCGGCACCTGAAGCCGGCGGCCCTCGACCGTTGCTTCGACCTGCATCACCACTTGCGGCAGGTGCCGGCGATCTTCGCGCGGACGCTCGGGTGAAGCGGCTCTACCCCTCGCGCAGCTTGAGGAATAGCTTCGCCAGCCAGCTCTCGGGCCCGACGGCGCCCTGCTGGATCAGCAGGCAGAGCGCGGTGACGGCCGCCGCGGCGATCAGCACGCCGATGACGTTCGCGACGGCGAACTTGCGGCGGTCGAGGCCGAGCAGGTAGGAACCGAGGGCGCCCGAATACACCCCCGAACCGGGCAGCGGGATGCCGATGAAGACCGCCACGCCCATCTCCCCGTACTTCTCCACGTAGGGATGCAGCCGATGCTGGGTGCGCGCCAGCGGCGGCCAGATGCGCCGCTCGAACCAGTCCCACCGGCGCAGCAGGCGGAACGCCGGGTCCAGGGCGAGGAACACCAGCCACCCGAGCACGATGTTGGCGACGGCGCAGATCAGGACGACCACCGGCCAGCTCACGTCGTCCCGCATCGAGAAGAACCCCAGCGGGATCGACGCGCGCAGCTCGAGCGCCGGGATGAACGTCCAGGCGGCCAGGATCAGGATGGCTTTCAGCATCGATGCACGCTCCCGCGGAGAAGGAGCGGTTACGATCTTGAAAGTCGTTGCTCTCCGCAAGCTCGGGGGTTAACATCCTGCCCATGACGACCGACTTCGCCATCCGCGCGACGCTCGGCCGGCTGCCGCGGACATGAAACGCGACCATGCGACCCCCGGGTGGGGACGCTCCGCAGCCGCCGCGAGCCTGAAGGACGCCGACACCGGCGTCTGGTCGTCGTCCCGCCTCTTGATCCTCGATTCCCCACAATCCAACCAGGGAGGACGCGCGTGAAACACTTCTTCGCGTCGCGGACCGGCATGATCACCGCCGGTCTGTTCATCGGCGGCCTGGCCGCCATCCTGCAGAAGCTGGGCAATCCGGCCAACATGGGCCTGTGCATGGCCTGCTTCGAACGCGACATCGCCGGGGCGCTCGGTCTGCATCAGGCGGCCGTGGTGCAGTACGTCCGGCCGGAGATCATCGGCATCGTCTGGGGTGCGCTGGCGGCGGCCCTCGCGTTCGGGGAATTCAAGCCGCGGGGCGGCTCGGCCGCGGTGGCGAGGTTCTTCCTGGGCGTGTTCGCGATGATCGGGGCGCTGGTCTTCCTCGGCTGCCCCTGGCGCGCGTTCCTGCGGCTGGCCGGCGGCGACCTCAACGCGGTCCTGGGCATCCTGGGTCTGGCCTGCGGAGTGTTCGTGGGGGCGCAGTTCCTCAAGCGCGGTTACAGCCTGGGCCGCTCGCGACCGACGGAGGGCGGAGTCGCCGGGTGGATCCTGCCGGGGGCGCTGGCCTTCCTGCTCGTGCTCGTGGTCATGCAGTTCGCGAGCCTGAAGGCGAGCACGGAGGGGCCGGGTTCGCTGCACGCGCCGCTCGTGGTGAGCCTCATCGCGGGCCTGGTCATCGGCGCCCTCGCCCAGCGGACGCGCTTCTGCACCATGGGCGCCCTGCGCGACCTGTTCATCGTGCGCGACCTGCACCTGCTGTACGGCGTGCTGGCGTTCACGGTCGCGGCCTTCGTGCTGAACCTGGTCCTGGGGCAGTTCAAGGTGGGCTTCACGGGCCAGCCGATCGCGCACAACCTGCACGCCTGGAACTTCCTGGGCATGACGCTGGCAGGGCTGGCGTTCGCGCTGGCCGGGGGTTGCCCCGGGCGGCAGCTCATCCTGTCGGGCGAGGGCGACGGCGACGCCGCGGTCTTCGTGCTCGGCATGTTCGCCGGCGCGGCCTTCGCGCACAACTGGGGTCTCGCGAGCTCGCCCAAGGGCCTCGGCGCCAACGGGCCGGCCGCGGTGGTCATCGGGCTCGTCTTCTGCCTCGTCGTCGCGCTGGTCATGACGCGTCGGCGCGCGGCACGCTAGAAAGGTCGTCATGAGCGAACTTCAGATCGACACGCGCGGGCTGAGTTGCCCGCAGCCGGTGGTGCTGGTCATGCGGGCGATCCAGGCCGGCGAGCCGTCGTTCGACGTGCTGCTCGACAGCGAGACCGCCGTGGAGAACGTGACGAGGCTGCTGCGGAGCAAGGGCTATCACATCGACCGAACGGACCGCGATGACGACGTCTTCTTCAAGGTCCGCCGCTGACCGGGTGCTGTACCTGGACAACGCGGCGACGTCGTTTCCCAAGCCGCCCGCCGTCGCGGCCGCGGTGGCGCACTACCTCACGGAGGTGGGCGCCAACCCCGGCCGCGGCGGCCATCGACTGGCGGCGGCGGCGGGACGACTGGTGCTCGAGGCGCGCCAGCGGATCGCGGGACTGGTCGGCGCCGGCAGTCCCATGCGGGTGGTCCTGGGGCCGAATGCGACCTGGGGCCTGAACGTCGCCCTGCAAGGCTGGCTGCGCGACGGGGACCGCGTGGTCACCACCGCGATGGAACACAACAGCGTGCTGCGGCCGTTGCTGACGCTGGCTGCCGCCGGCCGGATCCGGTGCCACCTGGTGCGCGCCGGAAGCAGCGGCCGGGTCGACCCCGACGACGTGTCGCAGGCCTTGCGGCGTCGCGGCGGGGCAGCCCTCTGCGTGGTCAACCACGCCTCGAACGTGAACGGCGTGGTGCAGCCGCTCGCGGCGATCGGCGACGCCTGCCGCGGCGCCGGCGTGCCGTTGCTGGTGGATGCCGCGCAGTCGCTCGGCGTGGTGGAGATCGACCTCGCGCGCGACGGCATCGCCATGCTGGCCTTCACCGGGCACAAGTCCCTGTACGGACCCACCGGCACCGGCGGCCTGGTGCTGGGGCCGGGCCTCGACCACCGGCGGTTGCGGCCATTGCTGCAGGGCGGCACCGGCAGCCGGAGTTCGCGGCCGGTGCAACCGGACTTCCTGCCCGACGCGCTGGAAAGCGGTACGCTCAACGTGGCGGGCCTCGCGGGCCTGGCGGCCGGCGTCGGCTGGCTGGTCGACGCGGCGGGAGGACCGGCAGCGGTCTGGCGTCACGAGACAGCTCTGCGCGAGAGGTTCCTGGCGCTGGCGGGGGAGGCGGTGCCGGGATTCCGTCCCGTGGGCGTGGACGACGGACCCGCCCTCGGCGTCGTGTCCTTCCGGCTCGCGGGCTTCTCGGCCAGCGACGTCGCGCGACGCCTCGACGAGGACCACGGCATCTGCGGCCGGCAGGGCCTGCATTGCGCGCCGGTGGCGCACCGGACGCTCGGCACGTTTCCGGCCGGCACCATGCGTTTCGGCTTCGGCGCCTTCAACACCCCTGACGACGTCGACGCCGCCGTCGCGGCGCTGCGCGCGATCGGGAGCTGTCCATGACGCTCGCCCACGTCCTGTTCTACTCGACGCATCAGGCGCTGTGGGCCGAGCAGATCCTGGTCGCCGCCCAGATCCCCGCCAAGACGGTGCCGGTGCCGCGCCATCTGAGCAGCGACTGCGGTTACTGCGTGCGCCTCGACGCCGCGCAGGCCGCGCGGGCGGAGACGCTGCTGCGGGAGGCGGGCGTCGAGCTGGACCGGGTCGTCAGCGATCCGCCGTCGGCGTGAACGGCCGCCCGCCCGCGGCCGCGGCTTTTTGCGGGGCCTCCTGCCGCAGGATCTCCTCGACGATGTACAGGGGTCGGCCCTTCGCCTCCTCGTAGAGGCGGCCGAGGTAGAACCCGATCACGCCGAGGTAGGCGAGCTGCACGCTCGAGAGGATCGCGACCACGCCGACCAGGCTGGTCCAGCCGCTGACGGCGCGGCCGGAGACGTAGGACACCGCGGCGTAGACCAGGATGCCGACGCCCACGGCGGCGGTCGCCAGGCTGATCACGCCGGCGATGGCGAGCGGGCGCGTCGAGAACGACGCCACCGCGTCGGCCGCGAACCTGACCATGCGGCGCAACGGGTACTTGGTCTCGCCGGCGAAGCGCGCGTCACGGTCGTAGAGGAGCGGTTCCTGGCGGAAGCCGACCCAGCTGATCATGCCGCGGATGAAGCGGTGCTGCTCGGGCATCGCGTTCAGGGCGTCGAGGGCGCGGCGGGAGACCAGGCGGAAGTCGCCGACGTCTCGCGGGATCTCGACCTCGCTCAACCGCCCGAGCAACCTGTAGAACAGCGACGCGGAGGCGAGCTTGAATCGGCTCTCGCCCGCGCGGTGCGCGCGCCGGCCGTAGACCACGTCCGCGCCCGCGTCCATGCGCGCCATCATCTGCGGGAGCAACTCCGGCGGATCCTGCAGGTCGGCGTCGAGGATGAAGATCCGCTCGCCCCGGCAGACCTTCAGGCCGCAGGACAGGGCGAGCTGGTGGCCGTGGTTGCGCGACAGCTTGACGCCGGCGACGGCGGGATCCTCGGCGTGCAGCTGCGCGATGAGGGCCCAGGTGGCGTCGGTGGAGCCGTCGTCCACCAGGACGATCTCGTACGACGCGCCCAGGGCGCGGCAGACGTCGCTCACGCGCCGGTGCATCTGCCGCAGGCACTCCTGCTCGTTGTAGCAGGGCACCACCACCGAGAGCGCGAGGCGCGTCCGGGTGAGGTCACCGTTCGGGCTGGGCGGTGTCACTGGCATCGCTTTCCACTCCCCGTTAGGCACGACGGCGAAACGTCCACCACTTGTTGCCGGCGAAGTTGACCGCCAGCGAACCGGCGATCGCCGGGACCACCGCCAGCCGCTCGCCGAGGCCGCCGCCAGCGACCACCGCGGCGAGGATCCCCAGGTTGACGACCAGCGCGGCCAGGTTCACGACCACGAAGCGCAGGAACTCCGGCCGCCAGCGCGCCGACGCCGCGCGGCCGAAGGTGAAGCGCCGGTTGAGCGCGTAGCTGTTGACCAGCCCGACGGCGTAGCCGGCCGCCGACGCGACAAGATACGGCACGCCGGCCGTGAGCAGCACCTGGTAGACCAGGACGTGCAGGCCGGTGTTGAGGGCGCCGACGGCGGCGAACATCATACCCTGGCCGGCGACGGAGGTGGGCTGCCATCGCGAACGCACGTGATCCCTTCCGCCGCGGCTAGACCAGCCAGTAGCCGTTGGTGAAGAGGATGGTGGACAGGGTCAGGAACATGACGCTGACCAGGGCGATGAGGTCGTGCCGGCGCGCGCTGCCCCCGGCCACGTGGGCCAGGCCGATGTAGAGCGGAAACAGGACCGCCAGGTACCTCGGGATGGAATCCAGGATGTTGGACGACAGGTACATGAACACCAGCATCGCGGTGAAGACGGTGTAGCTGAGTCGCACCCGCCGCCAGACCAGGACCGGCAGCAGCGCGAGGGCCGTGACGACAGCGCCGAGGAACAGGACGCGGTAGAATGGCTCGTAGATGTTCAGCTTCTTGAAGGTGACGGTCAGCGGGACGAAGGTCCGGTGCCACGCCGCGGTCGCGTGCGAGAAGGCCAGGGCGTCGCCGAAGGTCAATTGCAGGTAGACCATGTAGGCGAGCAGGCCGAGGGGAATGATGCCCAGCCAGAGGAGGCTCGGCCGGATCCGTCGCCACTGCGGCCGCCACTGCCCGTGGTCCACCGCGAGATACTCGAGCAGCAGCGGGACGGCGAGCAGCACGCCGACCGTGCGCGTCGCCCCGGCGAGGCAGGCGCAGAGCGAGGCTGCCCACCAGGTCGAGCGCCGGGCGTGGTAGAACGCCGCGACCACCAGCAGCAGGAACAGTCCCTCGGTGTAGAAGATCGAGAAGAAGAAGCTCACCGGCGACACCAGCAGGTACCAGACGGCCCGCGCGGCGAACTCCTCGTCGTGGTCGTCCAGCCGCAGCAGGCGATAGAAGTACACCGAGGCGAAAAACAGCGACGCGTTGGCGATCAGGTACCCGGCGAGCTTGACGTCCAGGCCGGTCGACGCGAGCAGCTTCACCAGCAGCGGGAAGAGGGGGAAGAACGCGACGTTCGACTCCTGTCCCGGCGTGAACTGATAGCCTTCCTTCACGATCCCGTGGTACCAGCCCGCATCCCAGTTGAAGAAGAGGTCGCGCAGATTCTGCGGATCGTGGAACCACTGCTCCTTGAGCAGCACCAGCGTCGACAGGTAGCCCACGAGGAGGATGAAGGCGCGCGTGGCCAGGAACGGCCAGAGAACCTGGCGGACGGCGCAATTGAACGAGACGGTTCGCAACCTGACATCGCCTCCGTTATCGGTCGTGCCCTCTCAACAGACCACCTAAAGAAATGCACGTCTAGCGTTCGTTGCCAAGCGACCTACCGTGGCTTCGCAGATGGACGCCTCGGCGTATCCCGCGCCGAGCGTGTTGCTTCCTAGAGGAGGTTCGACCATGGCGACCGACGCCATTCTGGTTCTAGAGAGACTTCGCTGCCTGCGCGAATCCGACGGTTCGGGACATTCGGAACCCTACATCTGGCCGGTCCTGATCTGGATCGACGACGACACCCTCGCGACGCCCGACCTGGTCGGCGTCGCGGCGCCGGCCCTCGGCAACGCTCGCCTCGTGATCAAGAACGACATGCGCGCCCGCGAGGAGGCCGACATCCCGGCCTCCGTCGGCACGTTGCGCGTGCGCCTGGACGACAACCAGAACATCCGCCGTCTGATCCTGGCCGTCGCCCTCTGGGAGGACGACGAGACGCCGCAGAAGGCCATGCGCGCCGGCTTCACCGCATTCGTGAGCGAGATGGGCCGCGCCATCGCCGACAATCTGTTCGCCCTCAGCGCCGCGACCACGGACGAGGAGCGCCAGCCGATCATCGACGAGGTCACCGCGCGCGTGAAGAGCAAGGTGGAGTCGGCCATCCGCGACGGCCTGACCGGCTGGCAGAAGGCGCGCGTCGCCATCGGCACCCTGAATCTGGACGACTTCATCGACAGCGCGTTCCGGTCGTTCCCCGACGCCGTGAACGACCAGTTCACGCTCGCCTTCGCCAGTCCCGGCACCCGGCCGTCGCAGCGGTACCAGATCACGGGACGCCTGCAGGCCGTCCCCGTGCGCGTCGATCCCTGCCAGTCGCGGGTCGACGCCGTGCGCGACGCGCAGGCGACGGTCAACGGCATCGAGGCCGAGATCCGCGCCCTGCAGGCGCAGCTGCGCGGCCAGGGCGCACCCGGCGAACCGCAGTTGCCGAAGTCCTTCATCATCCAGGAAATCGCCCGCATCCGGGAGGAGGAACTGCCGGCCGCCGAGGACGCCCTGCAGGCGGCGATCGACGCGCTGGCCGCCTGCCGCAACCGGCGCCCGGCGATCTTCGAGGTGCCCAGCGGGGTCTTCACGCGGGCCTGACGGCGCCGTCAGTGCGGCAGCCGCCAGTCGTCCAGGGTGACGTCGGCGTGGTTCTCGATGACGACCACGCCGGCGTCGTCCCACGCCTCCTCGCCGGGGTACCAGCCGAACAGGCCGACGCTGTGGCGGGCGCGCACCTTGTAGGCGCCGTCGGGGATCTGGGTGAGGACGTACTCGCCGGTGTCCCAGTCGTAGAAGTCGAGCCAGTCCGTGGTGTAGCGCAGCAGGTAGGACGACGGGTCATCACTCGCGTGGAGGCGGATGTCGACCTGCCATGGCGGACACGGCATGCCGTCGACGGTGAACAGTCGCCCGAAGATCCGGCCGCCGCGCTCGAGGGTCATGGTGGCCTGGACGATCTGCCCGCCCGCCGGCACCGTCACCGGGTCGGCCGCCGCCAGGGAATCGCGCCGGTCGTAGAACTGCGGCATCCAGGTCATAGACAGACTCGCGGGGACCACCCGGAGGTACACCTCGCCCGGCGGCAGGTTGGGGATGCGGAGCGGGTTGGTGCTGCCCTGCAGGCTCGAAGTGTTGTTCGGGAAACGGGTGACGACGCGCCCGGTGCCGTCGTAGACGTCGTAGCGGAATTGCAGCTGGTCGGGATCGGCGTCTCCGACGAAGGCCAGCTCGAGGCCGGACTCCACGTGGGTGACGCCGGTCCGGTGTTCGCCGGTCGCCAGGTCGAAGACCGTCGCCGAGGCCAGGTCGACGCCGCCGACGTAACCCGGGACGCCGGCGATCGCGACCAGGAGCTGCACCGTCCCGCCTCCGAGCAAACGCACGTCGAAGTCGCCGTCGTCATCGGCCGGGATGTCCATGACGCGCCGGCCGTCGTGCCAGGCCTCGACACGCGGCGGCTCGCAACCGAAGGCTTGCCAGCTGCCGGTGACGGCGCCCGAGAGGACGGTCAGGGCAGGGATCTCGGACGTGTGTCGCGCCTCCTCGCCAGGGCGCACCTCGATGACGGCCGCCGCCGCGGTGTCCAGCGTGGCGGGCAGGTAGGCGGTGCCGTAATTGGACGTGTGCACGGCGACGAGGTAATCGCCCGGCTTGATGAGGCGGAGCTCGGTCGTGAGCCGGCTCTCGACGGCATAGGTGCAGCCGTCGAACAAGGTGCTGGTGCCGATGAACGAGACCAGCCCGCACCGCACCGAACGGCCCTGGACCTCCGGCGGCAGGCCCACGTCGACGGCCACGCGGCCGCAGGGGAAATCGACGCGGTAGACCTCACCGGCGACCAGCACCGTGTCCGCGTCCGCCCGGCTGTGGGTCAGCCCGTCGCGGCGGAAGTAGATGTCCCGGCCGCAGTCGGCGCGCATGACGACGAGCGTCGGGCCATTGGGGACCGTCAGCGCGTAATGTCCGGTCGAGTCGGGGTGCACCTGGATGATGAAGTCGAGATCGGCGCGGTCGTAATCGAGGGCCGTGACGGTGACGTCGCGGGGGTCGATCGGCAGGCCGTCGGTGACGTAGCCCTCGATGACGCCGGAGCCGGACTCGGGGATGACGATGTGGCGGTCGTCGTCGCAACTCGCGGCCGCGAGAACCAGCAGCACCAGGCTGGACAGCCAGGCGCCGCGGCGGAGGTTTCGCTTGCTGAAGGTGCGGAGATTACCGCTCATGCTGATCCGCCGGGTCGGGGTGGAGGGACGAGGCGAAGGAAGCCAGCCGGCCGTCGCCTCGTCAAGGGCGATCCCGGCGTTCAGCCGCCGTCGCGCTTGACCGTCCAGCCGCGCCGCGCGAGCTCGGCGACGACGGTCTCGCCCTGGTCGCCCTGGATCTCGACGACGTCGCCGCGGACGGTGCCGCCGGTGCCGCAGCGCCGCTTGAGGTCGCGGGCGAGGAGGTCCAGCTCGGCGGCCGACAGCGCCAGGCCGTGGACCACGGTGACGGTCTTGCCGCGCCGGCCCTTGGTCTCCCGCGCGACGCGCACGACGCCGTCACCCGCCGGGCGGGTTGGCGCCGCGGGTGACGCCGCCGGGGCGCGCGGGGGGATGTCGTCGGGATCGGAGGACCAGACGAGTCGACTTTCGTCGTCGCTTCGCTTGCGATTCACGCGGTTTCCGCCGTGGTTCGGGGGGTCGGGGCCGGTCGACGTCGTCCGGCGAGATTACCTGACAATCGACGGTCGGCGCAACCCCGCGGCATTGAACTTGCTAGCCTCTTTCCATCGTGGCGTCTATATTGACGGCCAACCTGGTGGGCAAGTGTTCGCATCCCAATCAGTCTCATAGTTTCCCCGCAGATCGAGCTGAGAGTGCGACTTGGCTCAACGAAGAGCCAAGGAGCATTCATAGTGACCTTCGACACGTACGGACTCGATCCCCGCATCCTCACCGGTGTGCAGGCCGCCGGCTACACCGTCCCGACGCCGATCCAGCAGCAGGCGATCCCCGTGGTCCTCACCGGCCAGGACATGCTGGGCATCGCCCAGACCGGCACGGGCAAGACGGCGGCCTTCGTGCTGCCGATGCTGCAGCGGCTGCTCGACGGACCGCGCAACCGCATCCGCGCCCTCGTCATCGCCCCGACCCGCGAGCTCGCCGAGCAGACCAAGCTGCAGTTCGTCGCCCTCGGGCGCGACACCGGCCTGCGCTGCGCGGCCATCTACGGCGGCGTGGGCAGCGAGCAGCAACTCCAGGCGCTGAAGCGCGGCACCGAGATCCTGGTGGCGTGCCCCGGTCGTCTCCTGGATCACATGATCGAGGGGCACGCGGACCTGCGGCAGCTCGAGATCGTGGTCCTGGACGAGGCCGACCGCCTCTGCGACATCGGCTTCCTGCCGGACGTGACCCGCATCCTGGACCGGCTGCCGGTCGCGCGCCAGACGCTCTTCTTCTCCGCGACCATGCCGGCGGAGATCCGCCGCCTCGCCGACCGCATCCTGCGCGATCCGGTCACCGTCGAGGTGGGCACGGTCGCGCCGGCCAGCACCGTCTCGCACGCGCTCTACCCGGTCACCGATCCGCTGCGCAAGCACGTGCTCCTGGCGATGTTCCGCGAGCTGCCGACCGGCCGCACGCTGGTCTTCACGCGCACCAAGTACGGCGCCAGCGAACTCGCGGCGCTGCTCGAGCGCTCGGGCCACAGCGTGCGCGCGCTGCAGGGCGACATGCCGCAGAACAAGCGCCAGCAGACCATCGACGGCTTCCGCCGCGGTGATTTCGACATCCTGGTGGCGACGGACATCGCGGCGCGCGGCATCGACATCAGCAACGTGACGCACGTCATCAACTACGACATGCCCGACACGGTGGACGCCTACACGCACCGCATCGGCCGCACGGGCCGCGCGAACCGGATCGGCGAGGCCGTCACCCTGGTCGCGGCGAGCGACGCGCCGGCGATCCAGCGGATCGAGGAAGTGCTGGGCGAGAAGATCGCGCGCCGCCGCCTGAACCGCTTCGACTACGGCCCCTTCGATCCCGAGGCCGCCCTGCCCGCCGGGACCGTCGGCGGCCGCGGCAGCTTCGACCGCACCGGCCGGCGCAGCCACCACGTGCCGATGCGGCAGCGGCGCGCCTGAGCCCGTACGGCTCATATCGACCCGCGCTGTCACGCGCGCCCGGTCCACTTCGTATTTCCGATGACACGCCGATCGGCGCGCGGCCCCGCCGCGCCCCGGTCGCGGCGATGAACCTGAATACGAGGAGGCCAAGACATGAAGCGAAACGTGATGGTCCTTGCCGTTCTGGCGGTGGCGGCCGTGCTCGGCGGCCCGGCTTCGGCGTTGACCTACGAGGTGACGATCTACAACGAGATTCCCGGGGGCCTGGACACGGGCCAGCCATTCTCGCCCCCGGTGGCCGTCGTCCACGGTCCGGGGTATTCCGAGTGGATGCCCGGAGACTACGCGTCGCCCGGGATCGTCACCGTCGCCGAGGAAGGCAACCCCGCCACGCTGGCGATGGAAGCCGAGTCCAGCGCCGACGTGAGCATGGTCGTGGTCGGCAGCGGCCCCTTCTTCGATCCGCAGACCATCCTGATCGACGGCGATCCAGGGGACCTCTTCTCGGTGGCCTGGATGCTGGGACGCACCAACGACCTCTTCAGCGGGCTTCACGATGTCGTCCTGCCGGACGTGGGCACGAATCTGGATCTGGTCGCCTATGCCTACGACGCGGGCAGCGAGGTCAACACGGGCCTGATCGAGGATCTGGGGTTCTACGGCCATCCCATGACCGGCCCGGACGAGAACACCACCATCGCAATGATCGACTCCTACGTCGTTCACAACGACCCCACCTTTGGTGAACTCGCCTGGAATTTCCCGCCCTGCGGGCGAGTGGTGATCGTACCGATGAATCCCACCGCTGCCGCACCGGCGACCTGGAGCGAAGTGAAGGCGCTCTTTAATTGATCCGGGCGCTTGCATAGAGTAGACGGACGAGAGAGGGCCGCGTGTGCACGCGGCCCTTCTCCTAGCGGACCTCGCGACCGGGCGCCGGCAGGATCCCGCTGTCCTTCATCATCTGTAGTTTCATCTGCTCTGGCGGCTCGAGCGGGAGCAACGCGCTGACGGAGCCGTCGGGATAGACCATGACCTTGTGGCCTGGCGGCAACTGGACCGGCGGCGTCGCTCCGGGGCCGCGCGAAGTAACCAGGACCGTGCCTTCCCAGAGGCAGACGCAGGTGAAGGTCGGCTCGAGCAGGACGGCGAAGGTGGTGCCGTGGATCTCGGCCTCGGCTTCCCGGCCGACGACGTGCAGAGGTAGATCGAGCGGACCGCCGGTGGTGCCGTAGATGTGGCCCCGGTGCACGGTGAGGAGAATCTCACGGGCGAACCAGCGTCGTGGCGGGTCAGGGATGGTCACCTCGCCGTCGGGGCGCAGACGGAAGCGGAGCTCCTCGCCGAGTTGCAGCTCGATCTCGCTCTCGCCGCCAGTCCGGATGGTGCCGCCTTGCAGCACCGCGCCAGGCCGCACCTCGCCGGCCGCCGTCACGATGCCGGCCGGGGCCACGACGTCGGTGACATGCCAGAGATAGCGCGGCTGCATCGCCCAGAGGCCGCCGCCCACCAGGGCGAGCGTGATGACGGCCGCCAGCGCGTAGCCGACGCGGAGGTCTCGGCGGTGATGCGAATCTGCGATCGCCGGTGCGGCACCGTCGGCGCCGGCACCCAGGAACGCCGCGCGCGCGTTGGCGCGGGCGGCGGCGCTGGCTTCCACCGGTAGTGCCGCGCGCAACGCGGCCAGCGCCCGCCGTTCATCGGCCGTGAGGGGTCGTTCGCGGTTGAGGTCCTCGCGTTCGCTCATCGCTCTCGGCTCGCTTCGTCTGTGATCCTGCGAAAAATTGCACCGAGCCGGGCCACGGCCCGCGCATGTCGCTGGCGCAACGCGTCCGGCCTGGTCGCCAGTACGACGGCGATGGCCGCCGTGTCCAGTTCCTCAAACTCACGCAGCAGAATGATCTCGCGGTCACTCTCCGACAGCTCGGCCATGGCTAGATGCACCATCCGTGCCTCGTCGATTCGTTCAATCTCCTCGTGCGGTCCCGTCGCCCGGCTCGCGAGCGTCTGCGTGTGCTCCTCGGCCAGCGGCACGTGGCGGCGAGTTTCCTGGTGCCGGCGACTTCGCCAGTAATCGCGCACGCAGTTCGTTGCGACGGTGAAGACCCAGGCCGTCGGATCACGGTCCGGATCCAGGCGGCCGACTTGCTTCTGTATCCGCAGGAAGATGTCGTGCGTGACATCCTCGGCCAGGTGGCGATCGCCGAGTAGGCGAGCGACGTGGCCGAAAACACGATCGTAGTAGAGGTCGAAGAACCGCTCGAGAGCGGCGCCGTCACGAGCGCGCACGGCGACCAGGAATTCACGGCCCGGCAACGCCTGGCGATGCTCTCCCGTGGGTTCCTGCGGCCTCATCCCACCTCCGCCGGTATCCTGTTAGATACGAGGTGAGCCTGTACCCTGTGACTGGCAACCATCAGAATGTACACGAATGGGCATGGGGAGCAAAGCCCGACCTTGACGGCGGGACCCGCGGCCGCTAATCCAGTAGGAAAGGTCCGACGTAGATCCGTTAGCCCGACGGCAATTCACGACTGGCGTCGCACATGTCGCAGATCTCTCCGAAACCGCCGATCCCCTCGCATCCGTTGCGGTGGTTGCCGGAGTTCTGGGAACTCAGCCAGAAACGCCTCCGGCCCCAGGTCCGCATGCTGGGCCTGGCGCTGTTCGTGGGCGTCGTCGCCGGTATCGGCGCGATCGTGTTCTACACCGCGTGTCAGATCGTCGTCCATTACGCGCTCGCTGGCGCCGCGGGTTACCACCCGCAGCATCCCGGTGGCGAGCCGCCGCTCCTGAAGAGTGCGGCGCACGCGTTTCGCTGGTGGATGCTCGTGGTGATGCCGACCCTGGGGGGACTTATCAGCGGTCTGCTCGTGTTCGCGCTGGCCCCCGAGGCCGAAGGGCATGGCACGGACGCGGCCATCGCGGCCTTCCACTACCGGCAGGGCGAGATCCGCTCGCGCGTACCGGTGATCAAGCTCGTCGCCAGCGCCATCACCATCGGCACGGGCGGTTCGGGCGGCCGGGAAGGTCCGATCGCGTTGATCGGCGCGGGGTTCGGTTCCTACGTCGGAAACCTGTTTCACCTGAGGCCCGCCGAGAAGCGAATTTTGATGGCCGCGGGCATGGGGGCCGGCGTCGCCGCCATTTTCCGCGCGCCCTTGGCCGGGGCGCTCTTCGCCGCCGAGATCCTCTACCGATCGACGGATTTCGAGTCGGACGTCATCGTTCCCGCTGCGCTGGCCAGTACCGCGGCATATTGCACCTTCGGCGCGGTTTTCGGATGGGCGCCACTCTTCACGCTCTCCCCGGAGGTCGTCGCGTCGTTGCGCTTCGGAGATCCCGGACAGCTCCTGGCGTACCTGGTGCTGGCGATCTTCGTCGTCTTGCTGGCGATGCTCTACACGAGGAGTTTCTACGGCCTGTCGCACGTGTTTCGCCGGATGCGGCTGCCGCGTCACGTGAAGCCGGCCGTGGGTGCCCTGGCGACCGGGCTCGTGGGCGTGGGACTGTACCATGTGTTCGGTCGCGACGACCAGTTGCTGGCGGTGCTCTCGTTCGGCTACGGGGCGCTTCAGAATGCGCTGACGGCACCAGGGCAGAGTGGTGCCGACCTGACCTTCGCGTTGATCCTGCTGGCCATCGCGCTCGGCAAGATCCTGACGACCAGCTTGACGATCGGCAGCGGCGGCTCGGGCGGCGTCTTCGGCCCCTCGATGGTGATCGGGGGCTGCGGCGGCGGCGCGCTGGGCATCGTGTTCAACCATTACTGGCCCACGCTGGCCCCGCATCCCGCCGCCTTCGTCATCGTCGGCATGGCGGGGTTCTTCGCCGCCGCCGGCAAGACGCCCGTGTCCACGCTGATCATCGTGAGTGAGATGACCGGAGACTACAACTTGCTGTTGCCGACGCTCTGGGTCTGCGTGCTCGCCTTCCTTCTTTCGGACGAGCAGTCGATCTACCATTCCCAGGTCGAGTGCCGTTCGCTCTCGCCGGCGCACCAGGGGGACTACGTCCGCGAAGTGCTCGCCGGGTTGCAGGTGAAGGAGTTCCTGGCGTCGCCGCCGGAGTTTGGCACGCTGCGAGCGAGCGACCGGCTACCCGAGGTGATCGAGCGTCTGAGCGAATCGGCGCCCCACGAATTGCCGGTCACCGACGAAGCGGGCAACTACCTGGGCATGGTGAGCCTCGAAGAGGTCCACCTGGCGTCCCGTTCGCCGTCGCTGGCACCGCTGCTGGTCGCCGCGGACCTGATGCGCGATGACGTGCCGACGCTGCGTCCGCAGGACGATCTGGAACGGGCCCTGGAACTGTTCGCCCAGAGCGACCGGCTGACGCTGGCCGTGGTCGACCACGCGGTGGGATCCCGCGTTCTCGGCGTCGTCAGGCGCGCCGATATCACCAGCGCCTATCTGCGACGCGTCCATGGGAATGTGTCACAACCCCGTGATATTGCAAAAATTGAGGTTCCTACGGATTTCTGATATCATGAAGGGGCGATTGTCGAGGCCGTGCACCTTGCACGGCCGGGGTTTTTGCCATACCTACCTGGAGGCGATGTGATGCTTCGTTCCCTCAAGGTCGTGCTGGCCTTGGTTCTGCTCGCGTTGCCGCTCGCGGCGATGGCGGCGGCACCCGAGACCTATTCCCTCGTTCGCCTCCAGCTCGACGGCGCGGACGGGATCGCCTTCCTGCGGGCGCATCCGGAACTCGATGTGGTGACCATCAAGGCCGGCGTCAGCGCCGACATCGTGACGACGGCGCGCACCCTCGACGTCGTCCGCGCGAGCGGCATCCGGTACGAGGTGGTCCACGAGGACCTCGCGGCGTACTATGCCAGCCGCATCACGAGCCGCGACGGCGGCAACTTCGGCCTCTACCACACCTACAGCGAGAACATCGCGGTGGTGGACAGCCTGCGGATGCTGCACCCGAATCTCGTGAGCGCGAAGTGGTCGCTCGGCTTGACCGGCCAGGGCCGCAACATCTGGGCCTTCCGCGTCTCGGACAACCCCGACGTCGACGAGAACGAGCCCGAGATCCTGCTCGACGCCATGCACCACGCCCGTGAGATCATGACCAGCGAGTTCATCATCATGTTCGCCGACTACCTGTGCCAGAACTACGGCAGCGACCCGGTGGTCACCTGGCTGGTCGACAACCGCGAGCTGTACCTGGTGCCCATCGTGAACCCCGACGGCGTCTGCTACAACGAGCTGACCGATCCGCTGGGTGGCGGTATGTGGCGCAAGAACCGGCGCCTCAACGCCGGCGGCAGCTACGGCGTCGACCTCAACCGGAACTACCCCTACAACTGGGGCTACGACAACGTCGGCAGCAGCCCGTATCCGGAAGACGACACCTACCGCGGCCCCTCGGCCGGCAGCGAGCCGGAGACCCAGGCGCTGATGGGCCTCATCAACGCCCACCAGTTCGTGACCCACAACTCGATCCACAGCGTCGCGGGGCTGACCCTCTTTCCGTGGGGCTACACCTCGACGCCGTGTCCGGACGACGCCACGTTCAACGCGATGGGCGCGATCATGTGCTCGTTGAACGGTTACCAGTACGGGTCGGCTCCCGAGCTCCTGTACTCCACCAACGGCAGCACCACCGACTGGGCCTACGCGTCCACGGTGGGCCACCCCAAGATCTACACCTTCTCCAACGAGATCAGCGGCAGCGGCTTCTGGCCGCTCGAGTCCGAGCGCGGCATGCTCTTCCAGGAGAACCTCTGGCCGGCGATCTACCTGATGATGGCCGCCGGCCCGTTCGTCGAGGTGAGCAACGCCGTGGCTACCGATAGCTTCGGCGGTCCGCTCGCCCCCGGCGAGAACGGTCGTCTCAACCTGACGGTGTCCAACCGCGCCGTGGACGCGAGCCTGACCGACGTCACGCTGACCTTCGCCTGCGACGATCCCTACGTGCAGTTCACGCAGGCCACGCGCACCATCACCTCCCTGGCGGCCATGGGCTCGACCACCCTCGACGCGAACCCGCTGCCGTTCACCGTGAGCCCGAGCTGCCCGAACGGCCACCTGGTGTCCGTCATGGTGACGGCGAACTGGAGCGGCGGTTCGATCGCCTATCCGGTGTCCTTCATGGTCGGGACGCCGACGCAGATCTTCTTCGACAATTTCTCGCTCGGGACCGGCAACTGGACGCTGGCCGGCGGCCCCTGGGGCACCACGTCCACGGCGCACTCGGCGCCCCTGGCCCTGACCGATTCGCCGAGCGGCAACTATGCGGACAACCTGTTCGCGACGGCGACGCTCAACGGGTCGTACTACGCGTCGTCGCTGGTGTTCTGGCAGCGGTACAACACCGAGTCCGGCTACGACTACTGCAACGTCCAGGTCTCCGCGAACAACGGCGCCTGGACCACGCTGGCCAGCTATGACGGCACCAACACCGCCTGGCACCAGGTCACCATCGACCTGAGCGCCTACGCCGGCCAGTCGCTGCGCCTGCGCTTCGCGCTGTCCACCGACGTCTCGGTCACCCGCGACGGCTGGTACATCGACGACGTGCAGCTGCTCGGCGCCGCGAGCATCAACCTCGCGCCGCAGCCGCCGGTCCTGATCGCGCCGGCCGACGGCGAGCAGGTCGGCACGCCGGTCACGCTCTCGGTGGCCAACAGCGTCGATCCTGACGGTCCGGGCCCGGTGACCTACGGCTTCCGCGTCTACAGCGACGCCCTGTTGACCCAGCTGGCGGCGTCGGTCGACGGCGTGGCCGAAGGCGCGAGCCAGACCAGCTGGAGCGCCGGCACCCTCGCCGAAGGCACCTACTGGTGGCGCGCTTACGCCGCCGACCCCGCGCTCTGGGGCCATCTCGGCGAAAGCGGCAGCTTCACCGTGACCACCTCGACGGCCGTCGATGGTCCCGTCGTCCTGGGCCCGCGCCTCGCGGTGCTCGGCGGCGGCGCCGGCCAGGCCCGCCTGCAGCTGACGCTCGGCCAGGCGGCCGACGCGCAGGTGCGGATCTACAACGCCCGCGGCATGCTCGTGCGCGACCTCTTCGAGGGCCGCCTCGACGCCGGCCAGCGCGTCCTCGTGTGGGACGGCCGCGACGCCGGTGGCCGCACCGCGGCGTCCGGCGTGTACTTCGTGCGCGCCGTCGCCGGCGGCCAGGCCCTCACGGGCCGGGTGATGATGGTCCGGTAGGACCGACGGTAGGTTCGATCAGACGACGCCCCGTCAGGCTCTGGCGGGGCGTCGGTCTTTACCATCCAGCGGTCCAGGACCATGGGGTTCGTCACTGGCTGCAACGGATGTCCAGGCCTATAATTACGACTATGATACTCGGATATACGACGCGCCCCTGGGAGGTCTTCGATGAGGATGAAACCCGCTTGGAGCACACTGGTCGTCGCCGCTCTCCTCCTCGCGGCGGGCAACGCGTTCGCCCAGGCCCAGCTCGGCCAGCCGGCGCCCGATTTCACGCGCACCGGCAACGACGGCCAGACCTACACGCTCAGCGATCTGCAGGGCCGCGTGGTGTTCCTGTGGATGGTCGGCTACGCCTGAGGGATCTGCATCAATGAAGGCCCCAGTGTGGAGGCCATGATCCAGTCCTACTCCGGCCGTCGTCTCTCGGCGCTCGCTTGCGATTTCTGGGATGGCAACGACGCACAGTGCGATCTCTTCCAGAACGCCTCCGGCGTGAGCTTCCCGGTGCTCCGGCTATGCAGCGGGCTCGGCGCGCCGAACATGTTCAACTGCACCTACCACTACGTCTTCGTGCTCGACCACGAGGGCATCGTCCGCTATCGCGGCACGAATCTCGCGGCGGCCAACCTGATCATCGGTCAGGCGCTGGACCTGCTCGAAGCCGAACTGGTCGGCGTCGACGACGCGCCGCCGGCCGCGGCGGCGCTCGAAGCGGCCTACCCGAATCCGTTCAATCCCTCGGTGCGGATTCCCTTCCGGCTCGCGGAGGATGCGGAGGCGACCATCGACGTCCTCGACCTGCGGGGCCGCGTGGTGCGGGTGCTCGCGGACGCGCCGTTCGCCGCGGGCCGGCACGAGGTGGTCTGGGACGGGACCGACGCCGCCGGGCAGCGGCTGCCGAGCGGGGCGTATCTCGCGCGGTTGCGCAGCGGCGGCGTCGAGCAGGCCCGTCTCGTGTCCCTCGTGAAGTAGCGACGGTACGCTCCGTCAAGCGGGCGCGCTCACCCGTGCGGGTCGCGGACCTCCAGCCAGTCCGCGATCCGGTCCGCGGCGCCGGCCACGTCGTCGTCGGAGACGTCGACCTCCAGCGTGGGCAGCGTCGAGGCGGCGACCAGCCGGCGCATCACCTCCTGATCGCGGATGAAGACCTCGAGGTCGTCGTACTGGGAGGGGTTGCCGGAGACCTTCAGGCGCGCCTCGCGCGCGGCGGCGAAGGACTCGGGCCGCCGCGTGCAGAAGACCAGGCGGAAGCCGAGGGGGCGCAGGCGGTCCTCGAGCCAGGTGAAGTCGTAATATTTGCCGCGGGCGGTCTGCTGGTAGAGCTGGGTCGCGAGGTGGAAGCGGTCGACGATCCAGGAATAGTGGGGCAGCAGTTCGAAGAGACGGGTCCAGGTGGCGTAGGTCTCGAGGGCGCGCGCCTCCTCCTCGGGCGCGAAGTTGATCAGGCCGCGGCCCCAGGGGACGTCGGTGAAGGCGCACCATTCGGCCGAGATCAGGGGCGAGTGGTAGCGGTACTTGCGCGGGCCGACGATCCGCGGGTGCTCGTTGAGGGCGAAGGCGATCTCCGTCTTGAGCGTGAGCCGCGTGCCCTCGAGGATGATCTTGGGGCAGAGTTTCGGCATGCCATCACCTCGCGGGGCGCCGTCCGTGACGACGTCGTCCGGATCGAGTCTCCTGTTCTCGCGCGTCGTCGCTCATGATACCGTGGTGTCCGTCGCTGACAAGACTCCGTATCTTCAGCGCAGGCGCGGTCGACCCGGGGAAGGAGTCGCCGCCACGGCATGGGGACCTCACGAGGGAGGGAATGATGTCGCGGATCAACGTGCTTCTTTTGGCGGCGTTGCCGCTGTTGCTGCTGGCCGGATGCCGGGACGACGACGACTGCATCGACTGCCCGCCGGCGGACCTGCCGCCTGAACCGACGCTCGCCAACATCTGGCCGCACGCTGACGGCACGCAATGGGTCTACGATTTCGCCTTCAAGCAGTACGTCGGGCCGGACATCACCGACCCGCCGCCGCCGTTGCCGTCGCTCGCGGACCTGCACGCGGCGCTCCAGTTGTCGATCCCGACCGACCTGATCGAGGCGGACGCCGGGCTCTACCGCCTCGAGTTCGACGGGCAGGTCACCACCCACAGCGGCGTCACGGCCCAGCGCCTGGTGGGCACCATCGAGACGGTGCGCGGCGGAGCCCGCGCCGTCGACAGCGAGCGCGCGCTGCTGCTGGCCGTCGCGCGGGCGCGGCCGGACTGCCGCGACGTCGTGCTCGCGCGCCTCGGCCTGACGCGGGACGCGCTCAAGTCCCTCGACGACGCCCGCGAGCCCTACTTCCTCGGGTCCTATGCCTTCGCCTTCGAGGACAGCGGATATTTCGGCTACGGGGACATCAGCACCCATCACAGCTGGGTCTACCTGGCGGACGACGTCGCGGTCGGCACCGAGTTCTCGCTGCAACTGGTGCCGGAGATCCTCGACGACGCCTGGCTCTACGGACGGGTCTGGTCGGTCGGCGACCGCGTCGTCGAGGGCGTGGCCTGGGACAACGTCGTCGAGTGCATGTATGCGGTGGACCTGGGGGTCCAGGCGGTCATGAACGAGGACGGGGAATCCGTCGGCAGCGTCCGCGTCTACTTCTACGGGACGACGCTGTTCGTGCCCGAGGTCGGTCCCATCGCCTGCGACGAGCGCCACGTGCTGGCCCCGGAGGACGTCCTGCAGGATCCCGTGGCGTCGTACCAGGAATATCGCTGCCGGCTGGTGCCGCCGGCTGCCGCCCGGGCGGCGGCGCGGTAGTCGTCAGGTCCCGGGCCGATGGCGAGAGGGCTGTGAGCATGGCGCGGCTGCCCGCGGTGGTCCACGAGCTGATGGCTGCCCTGCGCGGCGGGCCCGACGAGCTGGTGCCGTTCGGGGAGGTCCAGCACGCGCTGCGCCTCTCGCACATGGTGGATCGCGGCCTCCAGGACGTGCCGCTCGACGCGATCGTCGGCTCTCTCAACCGCACCCAGGACTTCGACCGGGCCTTCCTGCCCCGCAACGAGGGTCTGCGCGCGCGGCTGCGCGGCATGCGGCGGGTCGTCGAGAGCGATGCCGGGTTCGCGCCGGTCCACCTCTACAAGGTGGGGCAGGCCTACTTCGTCGTCGACGGCCACCACCGCATCGCGGTCGCCCGCTCCCTCGGCACCGCCACCATCGAGGCCTGGGTGCGCGAGTTCGCCACCGAGGTCGACGTGGTGCCCGAGGACACCGTGGCGGAGATCCTCGCCAAGGCCGGCGAGCGGAACTTCCACGCCGCCACCGGCTTGCCCGAAGGCGGCGAGGACGACTTCCGCACCACCTCCCCGACGGGCCACGACCGCCTGCTCGAACACATCGCCGGCCACCGGTATTACCTCGGCCTGCAAGGGGGAGATCCTACCTGGGAGGACGCCGTTCGCTCGTGGCTGGAAACGGTTTATCGGCCGGTGGTGAAGGTCATCCGCGACCAGGCGCTCCTGGACAGCTTCCCGGGCCGCCACGAGGCCGACATCTACCTCTGGCTGATGGACCGCCTGCATTACCTGCGCCGCCGCTACGGCGACAACCTCGCGCCCGAGGCGGCGGTCCCGGCGGGATGGCGGCGCCTGCCGGCGCGGCTGGTGTCCTGGCTCCGGCGCGCCCGCGGGCGGTGATGGTTACCTCCTGCCGATCGCGAACGTCCAATTTCCGGCCGGTAGGATACGAAAACCGTTGGCTTATACCGCCGGTTGTCATATAAACGACCCGAGAGTTCGAGTCTGTCTACCGAAAGGAGTCTCCGATGGACAGGAAGGCGCTGCTTGCGTGCCTCGGTCTCGGTGCGCTGATGTTCGCGGTCGGCGGCTGCAGCGATGCCGGCGACCCGCACTATCCCACCGGCCAGACGGCGAACGCCACCATCTCGGTCATGGATCACGTGGGCGACTGGGACAACCTCGTCGTGCAGGGCGAGATGACGGACGCCGACGGCGTGCCGATGACCCAGGACGGCATCATGTGGACGGCCGAACTCACGGGCCTCGAGCCCGGGACCTACAGCTTCGACATCGTTTCGGACGACGGCACCAAGGCGCTGGTCGACGTGCTGACGGACCTCTCCCTCGTCGTCAGCGACGACTACCAGGTCTCCGGCGACGACGAGGTCATGGTCGAGCCGTCCGCGGGCACCGGGTTCAACCTGGTGGTCGAGAACTTCGACCCCGCCTACGACAACATCAAGATCAAGGGCTCGATGAACGAATGGACCCCGGCGATCACCGGCCACAGCTCGGACAACGTCTACTGGTACCTGCACTTCGCCGCGGACGCGGTGGCTCCCGGCAGCTACGAGTGGGGCGTCATCGAGGACGACGGCAGCGAGTGGGGCATCTGGCTGCTGCCCGCCGGCCCCAACCTCGCGTTCACGGTGGACGAGGGCGGCGTGCCGTCGGGCACCCTGACCTTCCTCATCGAGGAGCCGGAGCCGATCACCCAGCTCACGCTGATGTGCGACCTCACGGACTACGCCGAGGAGATCACGGTCGTCGGCGCGAGCGGCACGTTCAACGCCTGGGCCGACCCGCCGACCACCATCCTCACCGACGAGGACGAGGACGGGATCTACACGGTCACCATCGACGTCGAGCAAAGCCAGACCATCCTGTTCAAGTTCCGGCTGAACGGAGCCTGGGAGAGCGTCCCGGCGGCCTGCGGCGTGGACGACGGCTTCGGCGGCAACAACCGCACGCTCGAGATCACGACGACGCCCGCGACGTACAGTGCGCCCTGGGGAGGCTGCCCCGAGTAAGCGCCGACCGTCGGCGACAGAGGTCCGGGGGCGGCCCCCGCCGGGGACCGCCCCTCTTCGTCCGGGGGTGAATCATGACGCGAACCTGCCGCTTGCTGGCCGTCGCGGCGCTGTTGCTCGGCGCCGCGCCCGCCCTGGTGCAGGCCCAGACCACGCTGACCATCCACTACCACCGCTTCGACGCCAACTATGCCGGCTGGGGCCTGCATCTGTGGGATGCGGTGGAGTGGGAGTCCGGCGGGATCTTCTACATCGACGAGGTGCAGTACAGCTGGACCTCGCCCTTCCCGCCGACCGGCAGCGACGACTTCGGCGTGGTCTGGGAGGTGCCGATCGCCTACCCGGACGTGGACCTCGGGTTCATCATCCACAACGGCGACGTCAAGGACCCCGGCCCGGACATGGCCTGGGGCGACTACGTCGCGCACCCGGAGATCTGGATCCTCTCGGGCTTCACGCAGATCTTCACCGAGGAGCCCGACCCCGACGTGCGCCTCATGTCGGCGGTGAGCGACGGCGAGGATTCCTTCACGCTCACGCTCGCCCGGGACGCGACCCAGCTCGACGCCTTCCACGTCTTCAAGGACGGCGTCGAGCAGACCATCACCTCGCGCGGCACCACCTCGGCCCGGACCGTCGTCCTGACCGTCGCGGACGCCGTGGACATCACCGCGCCCTACACCGTGACCGACGACGTGGGCGGCAATGCCGTGGCCGTGCTGCACCGCTTCGATCCCGACGCCTTCGTCTACGACGGCGAGGATCTCGGCGCGAGCTACACGCCGCTCGGCACCACCTTCAAGCTGTGGAGCCCGGTGGCGACCAGCGCCAAGGTCCGCGTCTACGAGAATCCGTACCCCGTCGAGGGCGAGCCCTACACCGAGGCCGAACTGGCCCGCGTCGGCGGCGCCGGCGTGATGTCGGCCACGGTCGCCGGCGACCTGGAGGGGCGCTACTACCTCTACGAGATGACCGTCTACGGCGAGACCTACCTGACGCCGGATGCCTACTCGGTCGCCATGTCGTCCAACAGCCAGCGCAGCATGATCGTCGACCTCGACGACACCGATCCGCCCGGCTGGGACGCCGACCAGTATCCCGAATTCCCGGAGATCGAGTCCGTGGTCTACGAGTTGCACGTGCGCGACGTCACGGCCGACGAGACCTGGACCGGCAGCGAGGCGAACCGTCACAAGTTCCTCGGCGTCGTCGAACCTGGCACCACGTGGGACGGCGTCGCCACCGGCTTCGACCACATCCTCGCCCTGGGCGTCAACACCGTCCAGATCCTGCCCATGTACGACTTCTCGAGCGTCGACGAGAACGACCCGTCGTCCCGGAACTGGGGCTACGACCCCTACGCCTACAACGTCCCCGAGGGCAGCTACGCCAGCGCGGCCGACGACGGGCGCGTGCGCATCCGCGAGCTGAAGCAGATGATCCAGGCCTTCCACGCCGCGGGCATCAAGGTCGTGATGGACGTGGTCTACAACCACACCCACAACACCGGCTACGCGGGCTCGCTCTTCGACGCGATGGTGCCCAAGTACTACTACCGGCTGAACCCCGACGGCAGCTACAGCAACGGCTCGGGCGTGGGCAACGAGATCGCGACCGAGCAGCCCATGGCCCGCCGGTTCATCCTGCAGAGCGTGAAGCACTGGGTCGAGGAGTACCACGTCGACGGCTTCCGCTTCGACCTCATGGGCCTCATCGACACCGACCTCATGGCGGAGATCACGCAGGAGGTCAAGGCCATCAACCCGCACGCCATCATCTACGGCGAGCCCTGGGGCGGTTATGGCACCACGCCGCTGACCGGCAAGGGCGACCAGCGCGGCCTCGGCTTCGGCTGCTTCAACGACAACCTCCGCAACGGCATCCGCGGCTCCACCGACGGCACCGACCCCGGCTTCGCCATGGGCGACCTCAACGACCGCGCCGCCGTGGTCCGCGGCCTCGACGGCTCGATCACCGACTTCACCGACGGCCCGACCGAGACCATCAACTACGTCTCCGCGCACGACAACTACACCTGGTGGGACAAGCTGGACCACCGCTGGAATCCCACCACGCCGCCGCCGCACTACGGCGAGGCCGAGCTCGTCCGCATGAACCGCTTCGGCGCCTCGCTGGTCCTCACGGCGCAGGGCATCCCCTTCATCCACGGCGGCTGCGATTTCCTGCGCACCAAGGTCACCGGCGACCCCGGGCAGGACGAGGAGACCATCCGCAACAGTTACGCCGCCGGCGACGACGTGAACGCCCTCGACTGGGCGCGCAAGGTCACCCACCTCGCCACCTTCGACTACTACGCCGGGCTCATCGAGCTGCGTCGCGAGCGGCGGGAGTTGCGGTTGCCCACGGCCGCCGACATCCAGGCCCACCAGCACCCGCTGACCACGGGCGTGCCGGCCGGCGTGATCGCCTACACCCTGGACGACGTCACCCCGGTCGACGACTGGGGGACCATCCTGGTGGTCCACAACCCGACGTCGGCGGTGGTGTCGGTGCCGCTGGCCGAAGGCCACTGGGACGTGGTGGTCGACGAGGACGAGGCCGGCGTGGTCCCGGTGAGCACGGGCGTCTCGCGCCTGGTGAGCACCGGTCTCGCGCCGGCCGTGGTGGAGGTGCCCCGGCGCACCACCATGGTCCTGCATCAGGCCGTGCCGCCCGGCGTGCAGCTCAACCTGTTCCAGAATCCGGTGCTCGACGGCTACCTGCACCTCGCGGTGAACGCCCTCGACGGCACCGAGGCGGTGGCCGTCACGGTCAACGGCGACGCGGTCGAGCTCGACGAGCTCGCGGAGGGCAGCTGGTACGGGTCGTACCTCCTGAGCGAAGGCACGTTCACCGTGGAACTGTCGACGCCCTCCGGCCTGCTGGTGCGGCGCTTCAACGCCGCGCGGCTCGGCGGCGCCGCGGTGGAGGCGCGCACCCTCGACGGCAACGCCGCCGTCACGCTCGCGAGCCCGGCCGGCGGCATGCTGGCGGTCTTCGACGCCGCGGGCCGGCCCGACCTGCCCGCCGGCGCCTGGGCGCTCGGCCCCGCCGGCGCGCTCCTGGCTTCGCCCGCGCAGGTGCGCCTGCGCTCGCCGCGCGGCGACCAGGTGGTCGAGCGCCTGGACGACGGCGTCTGGCAGCCGCTGGTCTCCTGGCAGCAGGACGGCTGGGTGGCGGCGGACACCGACCGTCTGGGCGTGTTCCGGCTTGCCGCGGGCACGCCGGTGCCGGCGCAGACCGAGCTGGTGGGCAACGCGCCCAATCCGTTCAACCCGCACACCGTGATCCGCTTCACGCTCGGCGCCGCGGACGGCGGCCGGCCGGTGTCGTTGCGGGTCTTCGACGCGACCGGCCGTCTCGTGCGCACGCTGCACGCGGGCGTCCTGGCGCCCGGTCCCCACGCTTTCGCCTGGGACGGCACCGACGGCAGCGGCCGTCAGGCGGCCTCGGGCGTCTACCTGTACCGGTTGCAGACCGCCGTGCGCGCGTTCGCCGGCCGGATGCTGCTCCTGAAGTAGGAGGTTGGCGATGAAGGCACTCTGGCTGCTCCTGCTCGCGATGCCGCTGGCCCTGTGCGGCGGCTGCGGCGGCGACGACGGCGGCGGCGGCCCCCCGCCGCCCCCTACCGATCAGGAAGTCCTCGCCGCGGGCTGGGACGCGTTCGAGGCGGGCGACCTCGCCGAGGCCGACGACCAGTTCCGCGAACTTCTGGCCCGCGGCGCGCTGACCGTCGAGGCCCACAACGGCCTTGGTTGGCGGTTCCTCTACGGCGGCGAGCAGGATTCGGCGTACGTCCATTTCGAGAGGATCCGGATGGTCGAGACCGACTCGTCCGCTCTCGAACTGGAGATTCACGCCGGTTGGGTTCTGGTCGTGGACACGTACAACACGCCCTGGGAAGTCATCCTGATGAGCGAGGATTTCGGCGAGGATTGGGTGTTCGCGCACGACGCGACGCTGACCGGCGCCGACATCATCGTCTTGCGGGCGGCCAATTACTACGCGTGGGGACGGTTCGCCGACAGCCTGGGGGAGGTCCAGCGCCTCGCGCCGACCTTCGACGCCGACGTCGACACGCCAGCCGGCCGTGCCGCGCTCGCGGCGAAGATCGAGGAGTTGCAGTCGTGACCTCGTGGCGGCTGGCGGTGTTCGCGTCGCTGGCGCTTCTGGTCCTCGGCGCCTGCGGCCGCAACGACCCCATCGAGGAGCCGCCGCCACCGCCGCCCGGCGGCGACGTGCCCGAGCCCGGGCCAACGGCCTGGTGGCACGACCAGGTCTTCTACGAAGTGTTCGTGCGCAGCTTCCAGGACAGCGACGGCGACGGCATCGGCGACCTGCAGGGCCTGATCGACCGCCTCGACTACCTCAACGACGGCGATCCCGCGACCACGGACGACCTCGGCGTCACCGCCCTCTGGCTGATGCCGGTCTGCCAGTCGCCGAGCTACCATGGCTACGACGTCGTCGACTACCGCACCGTCGAGAGCGACTACGGCACCAACGCCGACTTCGTGGCGCTCACCGCGGCCGCGTCCGCGCGTGGCATGCGCATCATCGTCGACTTCGTGATGAACCACTCGAGCAATCAGAACCCCTGGTTCACCCGCGAGGCGGCGCAAGGCCCGTGGTCGCCGGAGACGGCGACCTGGTACCGGTGGCGCACCAGCCATCCCGGCACCGTCGGGCCCTGGGGGCAGGCCGTCTGGCACGCCTACGGCAATCGGTATTACTACGGCCTCTTCTGGAGCGGCATGCCCGACCTGAACTACGCCAACCCGGCGGTGCAGGACACCATGTTCGCCATCGCCGACTACTGGCTGCAGGACCTCGGCGCCGACGGGTTCCGGCTCGACGCGGTGAAGTACATCTTCGAAAACCAGGGCGCCCTCGAGGACATCCCGCCGACCTTCGCGTTCTGGGACGACCTGCGGACCCATCTCGACGGCACGGCCCCCGGTTCGTTCCTGGTCGGCGAAGCCTGGGACGACACCGACACCGTCCTTCGCTACACCGAGACGGGCCTCGACGTCTGCTTCCAGTTCGACCTCGCCGGCGAGATCATCGGCGCCACCGGCACCGGCAGCCCGGCGCCGGTGTCGTCCCGCGCGCAGGCGCTCGCCGACGACTTCCCTTACCTGCAATACGCGACGTTCCTCACCAACCACGACCAGAACCGGCTCTACACGCAGCTCGGACGCGACGCCGCGCGCAATGCCCTCGCGGCGGCCGTGCTGCTGACCTTGCCCGGCGTGCCGTTCCTCTACTACGGCGAGGAAGTGGGGCTGGTGGGGTCGGGGCCGGACGAGGACAAGCGTCGGCCCATGCAGTGGACGCCGGGCGCCGGCGGCGGCTTCACCACCGGCACGCCGTGGCGGCCGCTCGGCGACAACGTGGCGACCAACAACGTGCAGACCATGGCGGCCGAGCCGTCGTCGCTGTGGCACACGTACCGGCGGCTGGTCCAGGCCCGCGCGGCGTCGCTCGCGCTGCGGCGCGGCACCTACCAGCAGTGCGCCACGGTCAACGGCAGCGTCTACGCCTTCCTGCGCCATCACGAGCAGGAGAGCGTGGTCGCGGTCCACAACTTCGCGGGCTCGGCGTCGGCCCCGCCCCAGCTCACGCTGGCGGCCTCGGGCCTGGCGCCGGGCGACTACGCGGCCGTCAACATGCTCACGGGCGCGACCCTGACCGGGGTGACCATCGAGGCCGACGGGGGCTTCAGCGCCTGGAGCCCCGCCGGGTCGGTGCCGGGACGGGGCAGCTTGCTGGTGCGCCTGGTGCCGGCGCCGCGCCGGCTGGTCGGCGACGCGGCTGCCGGCGATGAGAATCGCCACCGCATCGCTCCTTGACCCGTTCCCAGGGAGGGCGGATACTGCGGTGGCCGAGACGCGAAGGAACGCTCGGGGGCCCGGCGCCTCCGGACCAGGGAAGGCGGTGCCGCGCATGCGGCTGTGCTGGTTGTTACCCGTCCTCTTGACCCTCGCCGGCTGCGCTCCCCGTGACCGGGTGCCGGTCGCCACCGCGGCCCCCGGCGGGTCGTCGGCGCCCGTCAAGGTCGAGCCCCAGCGCGGCTGGGACGACGCGATCCTCTACTTCGTCATCGTCGATCGCTTCGCCGATGCCGACTCCACCAACAACCCCGACGTCGACCTCGCCGGCAAGGGCACCTTCCACGGCGGCGACCTCGCGGGCCTCATCGCGAATCTCGACGAGATCGCCAGCCTCGGCGCCACCGCGCTGTGGCTCACGCCGGTGGTCAAGCAGATCCCGGGGCCCGTCTCCGGCGCCGGCTTCTTCGACTGGGGCTACCACGGCTACTGGGCCGACGACTTCGAGCAGATCGACCCGCGCTTCGGCACCGAGGCGCAGCTCGGCGCGCTGGTCAAGGCCTGCCACGCCCGCGGCATGAAGGTCCTGCTGGACGTGGTCTACAACCACGCGGGCTACGAGTCGCAGTACCTGCAGACGCACGGCCGCGCCTGGCTGCGCTTCGGCAGCGAATGCGGCACGGACGACCTCACCATGTGCCTCTCCGAGCTGCCCGACTTCAAGACCGAGAAGGTGGAGGTGGCCAACTACCTGCTCGGCGCGCACCTCGACCGCGCCCGCCGCGTGGGCCTCGACGGTTTCCGGCTCGACACGGTCAAGCACGTCTCCCACGAGTTCTGGCAGGAGCACCGGCGGCGGACCGCCCGGCTGATGGGTCCCACCTTCTTCCTGCTGGGTGAGGTCTGGGGCGGCGATGCGCAGAGCCTCGATCCCTGGTTCGCGAACGACGAGATGGACGCCGGGCTCGACTTCTCGCTGCAGGGCAGCGTCACCGGTTTCCTGCTGGGCCGGGGTCGTCCCGTCGCCTTCGACCGCTACCTCACGCAGCGTGAGCAGGTCCGCGAGGGCTACGTCCTCTCGCCCTACCTGTCGAGCCACGACACCGAGGGGGCGCTGGTCACCCTCGGCGGCGACAAGGACCTCTTCCGGCTCGCCGTGGTGCTGCAGATGACCGCGCGCGGCATGCCGTGCATCTATTACGGCGAGGAGGTCGGCCGCACCATCGGCGCCTGGCCGGAGAACCGCAGCGACATGCCCTGGGGCGACCGCGGCATCTCGCCGGGCCTGGGCGTCGCCCGGGACGAAGGGCTACGCGAGTTCTACCGGCAGCTGATCGCGATCCGCCGGGCGCATCCGGCGATCTGGCGGGGCGAGCGCGAGGGGCTGGACTTCGGCGCCGACCACCTCGTGTTCGCGCGCCGCGACCAGGAGAGCGGCGACGCCGTGCTGGTGGCGGTCAACCGCGGCCAGACGGCGGTGGAGGCCAGGGTCGCGGCGCCCGCCGCCTGGGCCGGGAAGGTGGTCACCGACTACCTGACGGGGCGCGAGGTCGCCGTGGGCGTGGGCCAGGCGACGCTGGTGGTCCCGCCGCGGTCGGCGCTGATCGTCGGGCCCAGGTAGGCGGGCCGCACAACCGGCAGCCGGCGCGGCTGCCCAGGAGGGTCTCGTGGCCGGGGTCACATTCGCGAACGTGAACAAGAAGTACGGGGACGTCGAGGTCATCCGGAATCTCGACCTCGAGGTTCGCGACGAGGAGTTCATGGTCCTGGTCGGTCCCTCGGGGTGCGGCAAGTCGACGGCGCTGCGCATGATCGCGGGCCTCGAGGAGATCACCAGCGGCAGCATCAGCATCGGCGCCCGCGTGGTGAACGACTTGCCGCCCAAGGACCGGGACATCGCCATGGTGTTCCAGAGCTACGCCCTCTATCCCCACATGTCCGTGCGCCAGAACATGGATTTCGGCCTGCGCATCCGCAAGATGGACCGCGCCGAGATCGACCGCCGCGTGGACGACGCCGCGCGCATCCTGGGCATCGAGGATTACCTCGACCGCAAGCCCCGGCAGCTGTCCGGCGGCCAGCGCCAGCGCGTCGCCGTCGGCCGGGCGATCGTGCGGCAGCCGGCGGTCTTCCTCTTCGACGAACCGCTCTCGAACCTCGACGCGAAGCTGCGCGTCCAGATGCGGGCCGAGATCACCGGCCTGCAGCGGCGCCTGCGCACCACCACGGTGTACGTGACTCACGACCAGGTCGAGGCCATGACCATGGGCCACCGCATCGCCGTGCTGGAAGGCGGCGACCTGCAGCAGGTGGGCACGCCGCTCGACCTCTACGACCGCCCCGCCAACGTGTTCGTCGCCCGCTTCATCGGCACGCCGCCGATGAACTTCGTGCGCGCGCGCACCGCCGCCGGCGGCACGCGTCTGCGGGGCGGCGCCGGCTTCGACCTCGACCTGGTGCCCGCGCTGCGGGCTCTGGTCGGCGGCCAGGACGACCGCGAACTGATGATCGGCATCCGTCCCGAACATCTGCGCAACCACCCGCGCGCCGAGGGCGCGCCCTCGGCCACGCTGCGGGTCAAGGTCGAGCTGGTGGAGACCCTCGGGCACGAGGTCCTGGTCTACGGCCGCCACGGCGAGGATCTGCTGGCCGCGAAGGTGGATCCGCACGAGAAGCCCGAGATCGAGCAGGAGATCGACCTGTTCGTCGATCTCGAAGCCCTGCACCTCTTCGACGCCGCCAGCGAGCGGCGTCTGACCCACAAGGAGAGTGTCCGATGACGAGGATGCGCGCATTCTGCCTGGCGGCGCTGGCGTTCGCGTTGATCGCCGAGGCCGCCGTCGCCCAGACCAGCCTGGTGGTGTGGCACGCCTATCGCGGCAAGGAGAAGGACGCCTTCGAGAAGGTGGTTGCCGACTTCAACGCCACCGGCAAGGCCTTCAAGGTCACCACCCTCGCCGTGCCCTACGACGCCTATGCCGACAAGATCTCCGCCGCCGTCCCGCGCGGGAAGGGCCCGGACATCTTCATCTACGCCCAGGACCGCCTCGGCGGCTGGGTCGAGGCCGGCGGCACCATCGAGCCCCTCGACTTCTTCGTCGACCCCGCGGTGAAGGGACGCTTCATCCCCGCAACCCTCGAGGCGATGACCTACAAGGGCAACCTCTACGGCCTGCCGCTGAACGTCAAGGTCGTCACCATGATCTACAACAAGAAGCTGGTGACGACGCCGCCGAAGGACACCGCCGAGCTGGTGACCGTCGCCAAGAAGCTCACCGACGCCAACGCCGGCCACTTCGGGCTCGCCTACTGGTACAGCGACTTCTACTACCACTCCGCCCTGATGAACGCCTTCGGCGGCGGCGTCTTCGGCACCGGCGCGACGCCGACCGTGAGCAGCGCGGCCAACGCGAAGTCCATCGAACTGCTGCTGAAGTGGCTCAACACGGACAAGATCCTGCCCGCCGAGCCCTCGACCAGCCTGATCACCGAGCTGTTCAACAAGGGCCGCGCCGGCATCGTCTTCTCGGGGCCGTGGTTCCTGGCGGAGATCGCCGAGGGCGTGGACTTCGGTCTCGCGCTGCTGCCCGCGGTCACCGAGGCCGGCGGCAAGCGCATGCGGCCGTGGATGACCGTCGAGGGCGCCTACATCTCGGCGCCCAGCCAGCACAAGGACGAGGCCTACGAGTTCATCTCCTATCTGAGCGACATCGCCGCCAGCAAGGTGATGGCGCTGCAGGGCCGCCAGACGCCGGCCAACGTCAAGGTGTACGACGACAAGGCCGTCGCGGGCGACCCCGTGCTCAGCGCCTTCCGCGCGCAGGTCGAGAACGCCGCGCCGATGCCCAATCTCGCCGAGATGACCATGGTCTGGTCGCCGGTGACCACCGCGATGAACAGCGTCGTGCGTGGCACGGCCACGCCGCAGGCGGCGCTGGATCAGGCCCAGAAGGATGTGGTGCAGAGGATCGCCAGTCTGAGGAAGTGAGCGCAGACATGGCCCACACGACCACGCGCCAGGTGTTCGCCGGCCTCCTGATCGGGCTGCTGGTGGGCCTGGGCCTCATCCTGCTGGTCGGCGGCGCCGGCCGCGCCGGCAACCGCAACCTGGTGAGCCAGCAGCGGGCGGTCATCGGCGCGGCGGCCGCGGCGCAGGCCGTGTCCGACGCCTGGATCGCCGGCGCCGACGTGCAGGCCGTCGCGCTGGCGTTGACGCGCGCCGTGCCCGGGCTCGAGGCCGTGCGCGTGGTCGACATCGATCAGCGGCGGCTCCTGGCCACCACCGACGCGGCCGAGGCCGCCGCCGATTCCTTGCCGCGTCCGTTGACCCGTGAACAGAAGGAGCTGTACGACCGCGCCCGCGAGCTGCGCGCGGCGCAGGAGTCGAACGCGGAGGAGGGCGCGGCTCGCAAGCCGATGCTCCTGGCCGCGAGCCTGCCGGACGGACGCCTGGACCTCACCCTGCCGGTGACCATCGACGGCCAGATCGCCGGCGCCATGCTGGCGATCGCGGCGCCGCTGCCGGTGGTAGCGGCCGGCGGCGGCGCGGGCCTCACCTGGCTCTGGACGTCCGCGGGCGCCGCCGTCGTGTTCCTCCTGGTCGGGTGGCGGCTGCGTTCGCGCCGGCTGCAGGTCCTGCTGGCGGCGCTGCTGCTGGTGGCCGTCGTCGGCCTGGTCGCCGCCGACGGGCTCGACCGCCTGGCCGCGGGACGCGTGGCGGCCGAGGGGCTGGTCCGCGATCACGCGCTGGCGGTGCGCGGGGCGGTGGACGGCGTGATTCCGGCCCCGGACGCCTCGCGCTGGGATCTCGACCGCCTGGGCGCGCCGCGGCAGGTCTTCGCCGCCGACGGCGCCCTGGACCAGGCCCGGATCCGCGCCACCTACGCCGGGGCTCGCGGGCGGTTCCGGCAGGCCTTCGTGGCCTTCGGCGTGGTCGCGCTGGCCCTCGCGAGCTGGGTGGGCCTGGGGTGGGCCAGGCGCACCTGGCAGGCGCTGATCCACCACCGTTCGGCGTACGGTTTCGTCGCGCCGGCCATGGTCGGCATGGTCCTGCTGGTCTTCCTGCCGTTCATCTACGGCGTGGTGCTGTCGTTCACCAACCAGACCCTGTACAACATCAATCAGCCCCTGTACGAGGTCTGGAGCGGCCTGAGCAACTACGTGGATATCCTGTCGGATTTTCACATCCGCACCACCACCGAGGCCGGCACCGCGATCAATTACCAGAACTTCTACTGGACGCTGATCTTCACCATTCTCTGGACAGTCACCAACGTGTCCATCGGCGTGACGGTGGGCCTCGCGCTGGCCCTGATCCTCAACACCAAGGGTCTGCTGGGACGACCCATCTACCGCGTGCTGCTGATCCTGCCCTGGGCGGTGCCGAACTACATCACGGCCCTGATCTGGCGCGGCATGTTCCACCAGCAGTTCGGCGTGATCAACCAGATCATCCAGCTGTGCGGCGGCCAGCCGATCAACTGGTTCGACGGCTGGTTCACGTCGTTCATCGCCGTGCTGGCGACCAATTCCTGGCTGAGCTTCCCGTTCATGATGGTGATCTCGCTCGGCGCCCTGCAGTCGATCCCCGCCGACCTCTACGAGGCGGCGCGCGTGGACGGCTCCTCGCGCTGGCAGCAGTTCCGCTTCGTCACCCTGCCGTCGCTCAAGCCGGCGCTGGTGCCGGCGGTCATCCTCTCGGTGATCTGGACCTTCAACATGTTCAACATCATCTACCTGGTCTCGGGCGGGCAGCCGGCCGGCGCGACGGAGATCCTGATCACCGACGCCTACAAGATCGCCTTCGAGCAGTACCGCTACGGCTACGCGGCGGCCTACTCGACCATCATCTTCGCGATCCTGCTCGCCTACGGGTTGTGGCAGAACCGGGTCACCCAGGCCACGGAGGGGATATGAGCGGCGGCAAGCGGACCGACGCGGTCGGCCACGTCTGGCTGCACCTGATCCTCCTGATCATGGTGATCGTGACCGTGTACCCGATCCTCTGGGTGGTCACGGTGGCCTTCAGCGGGCAGCAGAACCTCGCCTTCGTGACGCTGCCGCCGGACCCCACCACGGCGGACCGCCTGCGCGCCGTGCTGCCGTGGCCCGAGCACGTGACCATGAGCAACTTCGTGTCGGTCTTCCGCGACCAGCCGTTCGGCCGCTGGCTCCTGAACAGCGCCATGGTGGCCCTCGCGACGACGGCCCTCGGCGTGTTCCTGGCCTGCACGGCGGCCTACGCCTTCAGCCGCTTCCGCTTCCCGGGGCGGCGCGCCGGCATGATGTCGTTCCTGGTCTCGCAGATGTTCCCCGGCACGCTCACGCTGGTGCCCCTGTACATCATCGTCGTGGTCTGGCTGCATCTGGGCAGCAATTTCCTCGGTCTGGTGGTGCTCTATTCCACCACGGCGATCCCGTTTTGCGTCTGGATGTTGAAGGGGTATTTCGATACCATCCCGAAGGAGCTGGAGGAGTCCGCGCTCATGGACGGCGCCTCGGTGGCGACGGTCTTCTGGCGCATCATCCTGCCGCTGTCGAAGCCGGCGGTGGCGGTGACGGCGCTCTTCAGCTTCATGACGGCCTGGAACGAGTTCGTCCTGGCGCTGACCATCATGGACAAGGAGTCCATGTACACGGCCCCCGTGGGCCTGAGGTTCTTCGTGGGCGGCTTCGCCGAGCAGCAGTGGGGATACTTCGCCGCGGGCTCGATCGTGGCGGCGCTGCCCGTGGTGGTGCTTTTCCTGGTCCTGCAGAGGTTCCTGATTTCCGGACTGACCGCTGGCGCGGTCAAGGGCTGATGCCGTTGAGGCGAGATGTTCGACAACCCCAACCCGTGAGGTGGATCATGCACAAGACGAGAATGCTGCTGCTGGTGCTGGCCGTCCTGGCGCTGGCGGCCGGGAGCGCCCAGGCCGCCAAGGTGGTCATCAAGGATGCCGCCGGCGACGACAACGGGCCCGGCAACTACACCTACCCGACCGACGCCGTCTACACGCCGGGGTCGTTCGACCTCAAGGAGTTCGCGCTCGAGGCCAAGGGCGAGAATGCCGACCTCGACGTCGAGATCGCCGGCCGGCTCGACGACGCCTGGCGCATGGGCGGGGGATTCTCCGTGCAGATGATCTTCGTGTTCATCGACAACGCGCCCGGCGGCTTCACCGAGGCGCCGGCCGGCCTGAACCTCGCCTTCTCCCCGGACACCGCCTGGGACGTGTGCGTTCTCATGTCGCCGCAGGCGCTGGGCCGCGTGCAGCAGGAGATCGCCGCCAAGGGCGGCAAGATGATGAACGCGATCGTGGCGCCCGCGCGCGTGCGCGGCAACCGCTCCACCATCTCCTGCTCGGTGCCGCTGGCGAAGCTCGGCGCGGGCGATCCGGCGACATGGAAATACGAGGTCGTGATGCAGTCCAACGAGGGCTTCCCGGCCCCCGGCGACCTGCTCACGCGCAAGGTCAACGAGTTCGAAGGCCAGCACCGCTTCGGCGGCGGCACGGACTTCGATTGCGATCCCAACGCGATGGACATTCTGGGCGACCAGAAGCAGCTCGCGGCCTACGAATGCGCGGAAGACGGAACGACGGTGAAGCTGGCGACCCTCACGCTGGTGACGCCTTAACTGATCGTCCAGTGGCGATAAGGAGGTCCAAGACATGAAGCGTACGCTGTTCACGACCCTCGCGGCCATGGCGCTCCTCGGCGTCCTGGCCGGACCGGGGCTCGCGGCTGACGGCCAGAAGCTCCAGATCACGGGTGCGACCTACACCAAGTGGCTCTGGGGCAGCATGCAGTACGACGGCTCGATGTACAACTTCACCACCGTCCCCGGCGAGGGCTACGGCGACAACGGCCAGGGCTCGGAGATCGAGCTGCTGCTGCAGAGCAAGGTCTCCAGCAAGGTCGAGGTCAACGCCCGCATCCACAGCCGGTTCAACCAGAACCAGTGGACCAACTTCGGCGGCTTCGGCGGCAGTTCCACCGAGGACCCGACCGGCGGCGATCGCGGCGAGTTCGACCCCCGCAGCAACCAGTACATCAAGCTGCGCGGCATGACCGTCACCATCACGCCCGGATACTCCTGGATCACCCGCGCCACCATCGGGTCCAACGACTGGGGCATGTACGACGCCTGGACCATCGGCAAGATCCGCTACATCGACCGCGACAACGGCTCGGGCCTGCTCTTCCAGGGCAGCTTCAACGACGGCAAGGTCTCCTACGACGCCAGCCGCATCAGCCTGCCTCGCCTCTGGGCCGGCCACAACTGGCAGACCGGCGAGTACGCGGCCACGGACGCGGCCTACGGCCTGCAGCTCAAGCTCGAGCCGGCGTCGTCGGTGGATCTCGCGGGCATCTACACCTACGTGAACGACGTCGAGGTCGACGGCGCGGACGACGAGTTCGACGACGGCCAGGCCGTGCGCCAGCGCACGGGCAACCACGTGCTCGGCGCCAAGGCCGAGGTGCAGGCGACCAGCTGGATCGACCTGCAGGGTTCCTACTACTACAGCGTGATCCGCAACGCCGTGGACCTGACCACCGCGGCCTACGGCATCGGCGGCTTCAGCCCCGTGCTGGCCGGCGACCATGAGGACTTCTCCTGGCAGGTGACGGCCGACGTCAGCGACCCGGGCGACCTCGGCCTGAGCCTCAACGCCCAGTACTTCGACATCGGCGCCGAGTACCAGTCGATCATGGCCGCCCGCCGCGAGAGCGACGTGCTGATCACCGAGGGCCACGACGCGACCTTCGCGCTACCCGGCCCGAGCAACGCCACCTACGGCGTGTTCGCCGGCAACGCGACCCGCATGGGCTACGGCGGCTGGATGGGCACGGCGCAGCAGGTGGCGACCATCAACGTCGACAACGAGTTCATGGACTTCGACGAGCCGCTGGCCGAGACCTGCATCGGCTGGAAGGGCCTCACGCTGATTCCCGAGTGGGTGCTCGGCGATCTCGAGCTGAGCGGCGAGGTCAGCCTCATCGACTACAACACCAACTGGCAGAACTGGGGCCTCGGCACCGCGCACGACATGCAGTCGACGCCGTACCCCACCATGGAGCCGGGCTCCGGCTTCGGGTCCTTCCGCAACGCCTACAATCCGTTCCAGGAACGCACCACGAACATCTTCGTGGCCCGCGCCCAGTATTACCTGGACGTCGCCGGCGGGTTCGACCTGCGCGGCAAGTTCAAGTACATCGACGACGAGGACCTGCGCCTCAACGACGACTTCTACCGCCCCTACAACGCCGACGGTTCGGTGCACAACGCCAACACCGCGGCGTATTACTCCGACCCGGCCTCGCCGGGACAGTGGAAGTCGTTCAACAGCCTCGGCGACGACGACAAGCAGATGGACTACCGTATGTTCGGCGTCGGCGTGGGTCGCCAGGTCACCGACGAGCTGCACATGGACTTCGACTACGAGTACTACGACGTCGACCTCGTCGACGGCAACACTGCGTTCCAGGCCTATGCCGTGCACGAGATGGCCTCGGGCAAGCACGTCAAGAACAACGTGATCCTGCGGGCCAACTACAACATCGGCGGCGCCGAGTTCGGCGGCACCTATGAGTACAGCTTCGGCGAGTTCTCGCCCAACTACGGCGACGGCTACACCGTGCAGTACGTCAACGGCGAGCCGGGCTTCGTCGGCCGCTTCGGCGGCTTCAACAGCCTCGAGGTGCGCGAGCTCGCGCAGACGCGCATCAAGGCCTACATGAAGGTGCTGTTCTAGTCATCGTTCTGATCTGACTCGTGGACCCCGGAGCTTCCGTTCCGGGGTCCGCGCCATCGAAGGAGACGCCATGCCTCGCCGCCGCCGCCGCCCGTCGCGCCTGCTCCTCGCCTGCGTCCTGATCCTCGCGGCCGCGACCTCTATCGCCGCGCCGGAACCGGTGGCCAGGCTCACCGACCCGCAGGGCGACGACCACGGCGACGGCAACCTGCTCTACCCCTCGCAGGGCTTCGCGCCCGGCGACCTGGACGTGGTCGGCCTGACGGTGACCAACGAGAAGGCCAGCACCGTCTTCGCCATCGAGTTCGCGCGCGACATCAAGAAGCCCAGCCGCGGCGCCGCGGACGCGCTCGGCACCAGCTTCGACCGCATCGCCCGCCACGGGTTCTACCAGTTCAACGTCGACATCTACATCGACAGCGACCGTCGTCCCGGCAGCGGCTTCACGACGACGCTGCCCGGCCGCCTCGCCGTCATCGCCGCCGACGCGGCCTGGGAGGCCTGCGTGTTGGTCACGCCGCGGCCCGACGTGATCCGCGGCCAACTCGACGGACAGGTGGACGATACCGTCCTTCGCCGGCGCGTGCAGATCCCCGACAACCTCAAGGTCTCCGGCCGCACCGTGCGCGTCACCGTGCCGCAGGACGCGATCGGCGGGCCCGCGCAGGCGACCTGGTCCTACGTCGTGGTGGTCACCGCCGCCGACCTGCTCAACACCACCGACCTCGGCGCCAGCGCCGGGCTGTCCGACCGCGTCCGCGGCAACCTCGGCGCGTTGCCCGTCTCGCCGGGGGAGTGGCGCGAGCGCGTCGGCGGCGGCCGCAAGGACGAGCCGCTGCAGCCGCCGATCCTCGACCTCCTGGTGCCGCCGGGCCGCAAGCAGGAGTGGGTGCTGGCGGACTTCTCCAGCCGCGACCAGCGGCCCGCCGAATTGCCGGGCGTGGTCCCCGCCCAGGCCGGCGGCGGCGCCGTGTCGGACGACGAGCCGCGCTGGCAGAGCGGCGACTTCGCCGGCAAGGTCTTCTACGAGATCTTCGTGCGCAGCTTCCGGGACAGCGACGGCGACGGCATCGGCGACTTCGCGGGGATCATCGAGCGCCTCGACTACCTCAACGACGGCATCCCCGCCACCACGGGCGACCTCGGCGTCGAGGGCCTCTGGCTGATGCCGGTTTTCGCCTCGCCGAGCTACCACGGCTACGACTGCACCGATTATTACACCCTCAATCCCGACTACGGCACCGAGGAGGATTTCCGCCGCCTGCTCGAGGCCTGCCACGCGCGCGGCATCGCCGTCGTCCTCGACCTCATGGTCAACCACACCAGCGACCAGCATCCGTGGTTCGTGGAATCGGCCGGCAGCCCCGATTCTCCGCGCCGCGACTGGTACGTCTGGCGCGCCGACGACCCCGGCTGGACCCAGCCCTGGGGCGGCAGCAACCCGACCTGGCACGAGCGCGACGGCGCCTATTACTACGGCATCTTCTGGGGCGGCATGCCCGACCTGAACTTCGACAACCCCGCGGTCCGCCGCGAATTCGAGGCGATCAGCGACCACTGGCTCGCCCGCGGCGTGGACGGCTTCCGCCTCGACGCCGCCCGGCACATCACGGCCGCCGGCCCCGGCCAGGACCAGAACGACACGCCCGCCACGCACACCTACTGGCGGGAGTACTCGCACTACCTGCGCGCGAACCACCCCGGCGCCCTGATGCTCGGCGAGATCTGGAGCGACACCGAGACCGTCGCTCCCTACTACGGCAACGCGGCCGCCCTGCCCGGCGGCGACGAGTTCGCCATGACCTTCAACTTCGAACTCGCCGGCGGCATCCTCGCCGCCGTCAACCTCGGCGACGGCGGCGCCGTCACCAGCGTGCTCGCGCGCATGGCCGCGGCCTATCCTCCCGGCGTCCTCGACGGCACCTTCCTCACCAATCACGACATGGCCCGCCTGACCACCCAGCTCGGCGGCAACCTCGCCAAGCAGGGCCAGGCCGCGGCCATCCTGCTCACCCTGCCCGGCACCCCGTTCCTGTACTACGGCGAGGAAGTCGGCCTGCGCAACGGTCCCCAGTCCCGCGACGAGGACAAGCGCACCCCGATGCCCTGGGACGACACCGCCACCGTCGGCTTCACCACCGGCGCCCCCTGGCACACACCCGCCCCCGGCGCCGACATCGCCAACGTCCAGGCCCAGACCCTCGACCCCCAGAGCCTGCTCAGCCGCTACCGGAACCTGGTGCACCTGCGCCACGCCAACACGGCCTTGCGCCGCGGCGTCCTCGAAGTGGTGACCCTCGACGGCTCTCCCCGCGGCCTCCTCGCCTACCTCCGCCACGACGGCAAGCAACGCGTCCTGGTGGTCCACAACCTTACCGACACCCCCACCACGGCGACGTGGAAGCTGACGACGCCACCCAAGAGCTACACCTTGCTGTTCGGCGACCGGGGCGTGGGCACCCCCGCCCAGGACGCCATCACGCTACCCGCCCGCGCGACGGGCGTGTGGGTGGTGGAGTGAGGGAGGCAGACTCCAAGCACTGTTGACCTCATGGTTGTTGGTTCGAGCCCTGTCTCTGCCTGGTGACCTGACCGCCGCCGCCGACCTCCCCGCTCGCCGCCGCGCGCCAGGCGATGGGTCTGGCAGAGGGCAAACGACCCGCCTCCCGCAGCTGGGCCTTGCTGCTGGCCCGCATCTACGAGAACCGACCGTTGCGATGTCCCCACTGCGGCCAGGCGATGACCATCCTGGCCTTCATCCTCGACAGGGAGGTGATCGAGCGCATCCTCCGTCACATCGGCGAGGACCCGACGCCGCCACGTGTCCTGCCCGCCTCCCGCTCAGATCGGGGTATCGGCCGGGTTCAGACCGTTGCCGGCCGCCAATCGGGTCGCGCTCGCGGCCACCGGCACAGCGGAAGTCAGGCGCGTGGTGGAGCAGTTCGAGGAGGTCGTCGAGAGCCTGGTGGTCGGGCAGGACTGGGATAACGACGTGCGTGTGGTGCCGTTCGTGCGACTATGTGAGGGCACGGCGCTCGACGACTCCCTGCGCGACCGCATCGCCGGCGCATCTGCGAGGAGGAGACCCCGCGCCATGTGCCGGCGAAGATCGTCGCCGTGCCCGATTTGCCGCGCACCATAAGCGGCAAGCTCAGCGAGGTTGCGGTCCGCAAGGAGATCCACGGCCAGGACATGGAGAACCGCGACGCGCTGGCGAATCCGGAGACGCTGGCGCATTTCAGGGACCTGCGCGAGCTGGCGGAGAAATCGACCGCGAGCCGGCGCGCGTCAGTCGAATAGGGCCTTCACCGTGCTCCACGACGTCGCGTCCGTCGCGACCGGGGGAAAGAGCCCGGAAATCCAGAGCACGTAATCGTACATCTGCGGCGCGCTGCCGGACGGAGGAGCAAAGACGGTGGGGCCCGCCCACAACCATACGACCTCGTGACTGCTGTACCCGGTGATCGCCATGGTCCCCTCGACGCACGGTTGGAGCTCGACCTGTTGTACAATGTCGACGACGTTGCAGTCGTGGGGTCCGAGTTCGAAGAGATAGGTCGCGTACTCCGCCTCGCCGACGATTTCGATCTGGCCCCACTGACCCTGCGGTCCCATTGTCAGACAGAGCCAGTCGGTGTCGCGGAAGTTGCTGCCCTGGAAAAGGTACCAGCCACTGACGCCGCACAGGACGCACTCGCCACTCCCATCGCCCGACAGGTGCTGGAAGGGAACGCCCAGGGTGTTGCAGCCGCCGTTCCAGTTGTCGACGTAATCGTAATCGAGCGGCGGTTCGCCCTCAGGGTAACTGTAGGCCGGACACTCGACGACGCAGGGTACGTTCTCGCTCATGTCGAGGACGTAGTCGCCGTAGTCGCTGCCATAACCGTCGATGATGAGGTAGTAGGTCTCGCCCGCCAGCAAGATGACGTTCTCCAATTTCGACACGTAGGCGCCGCACGGATCGCCGGTGTAGTAATCGTCGTTGCAGGCCACGACGTTCAGGTCGGAGTCGTAGACATACAGTTTCGTGTCGTAGCCGGAGCCGCAGAGGTCGATGTCGACATCGACGGCGTAGGCCGGCGTGTAGCTGTACACCACGTCCGCCGCAGTGCTCTGGGTGTACGGGCAAACCTCGTCGTAGTCATCGGTGTGGCCGGCGGTGGTTCCAGAATCGTTGTAGGGCAGGTCGCCGCTGATGACGGTGGCATTCAGGATGGTGTCGCCACCCTGCCGCTCAGGCGAGGGAAGGTTCACGACGTCGATCTGGGCCGATTTGACGGGTGCTCTGGCGCCGAGGTCGTGGGCGACGGCCGCTCCGGCTACGCAGGACCAGGCAAGGGCGAGAATCGTCATGCGCATGATACCCTCCTCTCGGTCGATCCATGCCTCACCGGAACAGCCCCTTGATCGCGCCCCACGTACGACATTCCACCAGGATCGGTCCGGGCTCGAGCGTGGCGACGACGCTGTAGCCATCGTTCGCGAACACACCCGACGCGCTCAAGCCGCCAGCGTAGACCGTGCACGCCGTGCCGACGAGTTGGATGACCGCGACGTTTGAATCATTAGGGAAGTCGGGATCCAGGGTGTCGAACCCGCCGTAGGCGCCGGGTACGAAGTCGACGAAGGTCGCGGTCACGATTGAGGTCCCCTCGCCGACCAGGTCCACGAGAGTCGGCGATCCGGTGTACTCGCCGAAGCTCTCCCAGACGACCGCCCGTGGCGTGACCACGCTGCCGTCGATCACCACCATCTCGAGGTCGAAGCTGGAGTTGTTCACGATCCTCAGGTCGACGTGGTACGAGTGCAGCGGACCCGGGAAGAACAGGGTGATCACGCCGTCGCGCGGCGGCAGTAGGGGCGACCCGGGTGGCGCAGGTGTTTCCAGGTTGAAATCGCCCAGCGCCGCCGAGGCGAGCAGGCAGCAAATCGCGATGGTGAGCGCAGTGCGCATCGCAATACCTCCTGGTCAGCGGTGCCGGGCTTTGACGATGCGATCAGGCAGCGAGCGACAGGATGATATCATGAATGCCGATGGTAAAGTAAGGCGTCGCGGAACGCCTACTTAAGCGGAGGGCAATGTCGTCGGTAGCGCGACTCGTGCGGCGTCAGGCCGTCGAGGTCTGGGGCGGCCCCGAAGGCGCCTGCCGCGCCGCCTACTTCGAGCACTTCCCCGGCGTCGTTGCAATGCCCCCGCTGCGGCCGGGCGATGAAGATCCTCGCCTTCATCCTGGAGCAGGAGGTGATCGAGCGCATCCTCCGTCACATCGGCGAGGACCCGACGCCGCCACGTGTCCTGCCCGCCTCCCGCTCAGATCGGGGTATCGGCCGGGTTGAGACCGTTGCCGGGCCGCCAATCGGGTCGAGTTCGCGGCCGCCGGCTCTACTCGACTCGACGCCGAAGCCAAGAACGCGGTATAATCGTGAGGCGATCGTCGGGGAACGCAGAGAACGCGCGGGGGAGAGGTGCTCTGAAATTACTATCCCCCCCCATCCATGGCCTACCATCGGCCAGGCTGACCTCGCCGACCTGCCCCGCCGCCAGCACGATCACTCGCGATCAAAACTCATCGCGACCTTTATAACCGATGAGACCAGCATTGAGTGCTCGTGGTGGAACTGCGAGTCTGCAGTAACGACTTCGACGTGCGCATCGAGGCGCGCGGTCGCGAGGAGATCAAGCCTGGCGGCTCGAGAGTTCGACCTTGCTCCACTCGGGGCTTAAGTGATAAATTACAATCAGAGTCTAGGCGCTTTTATTATATCGACGCACGTGAAGTGGAGGGACCCATGGGCCAAATGCTGGCGATCTGCGTGGCGGCGTTCCTGGTGCTGAGCCCTTCGCTCGCCGTTGCGAACTATTTCGGCGCGTACTTCGAACCTGCCGACGAAATGGCCACCTGCTTCCCGCAGGCGGCGTGGGTTCCGTTCGATGTGTACTTCGTCCTGCGGGAGTGCCCCTTCCCCAGCATCGGCGGATTCGAGTTCGCCTGGGACTGGAATCTGACCCCGCCTGGGTTCTCCGCGATCGTCGCCGGCATCGAGTTGCCGCCGGGCGCCCTCAACATCGGCACCAGCACGAACCTGATCGTGGGCCTCGCGTACGGTCTGCCGGCCGCCGAGGCGATGGTCCTCGCCAGGCTGACCATCCTCGTGACGACTCCGTTGAGTTCGGGTGACCCTTGCTTCATCACCGTGGGGCCGCCAACGCCGTCGAGCATTCCCCACCGCGCCGCGTTCAACGATTTCCACGATCAGGGGCATATCGTGCCGATGGAGTTCAACACCTGGCTGGGCGGACTCTACGCGGTCGTCCTGCCCAACGGCTGGGTCGACCCAGGCGTGGCCTACGTCGGCGACTGCATCGTGCCCGTCGAGGCTTCGCGGTGGGGAACGGTCAAGACACTGTTTCGTTGAGGACGTCCGTGACAATCCGATCGAAAGCGTTTTGCGGCACATGGAGTTGACCCGGTTTCCCGGACACCGTGCTACTGTGGTAGCGAAACGCGTCCGAGATGCCGAAACCAACCCGTATACCCACCTGAATACCGGCAACGCCTGATTGAACTCGTTCGCTCAGGGCGTTCCATCGAGAGTCTCTTCCGTGAGTTCGAGCCTTCAGCGGCGACCATCCGGGCCTGGGTCAAGCAGGCCGACGTGGACGACGGTCGCCTGATAACGGTCGGATTCGTCGAAACGAGGAAGTTGCAATTCGTACTCCGTTTCTGCCCTGAACCATTTCCGGCGAGCGACGTACTTCGCGGTGCGTCTCGTGGCGCGGATTGCCCCACCGCCGGGAAAGGAGAGTCCATGGATCGAAAGGAATTCCTGAAGGCCGCGTGTGGATTGGGGGTGTGTGGTTGTGCTTTGAACCTCTTCGGCGCGACCGCTCCCTTGCGGGCGGACGAGGCGCCGGCCGAGGATCAGCGGCTGGCCTTCGCCAGGTATCAGATCGCGAAGATGCTCGGATTCATGGCCGACGACGAATCGGCGGCGACCTGCGCGGGGATCCTCGAGAAGACCGGCCGCGAGTGCGCGAAGCTGGGTCAGCTCGGAGCCGGCTTCAAGGGGGATCCGGAGGGCTACTTTGCCGCGGCCCAGGCGAATTGGGGCACCGAATTCGCATGGGACAAGGGGACGGGTGTCATCACCGTCTCGGTGGCCGAGGGCGAGTGCGGCTGTCCGCTGGTCGACATGAAACGGACGCCGGCCGTCTGGTGCAACTGCTCCGTCGGGTACCAGAAGGAGAGCTTCGAGGCCATCTTCGGCCGGCCGGTGCAGGCCCGCCTCGTGGAGTCCAAGCTCACCGGCGCCAAGCGTTGCGTCTTCGAGATCACGCTCGCGTAGTCGCCGGCGCGGGGAGCCGGATTGCAGGATCTGATTTCGTGCTATACTGCGGGCGCCGCCCCTCTGGGTACGCAAGGGGGCGGCGTCGCCCGGAGGGATGGTCGTCCCGCCGCCCGGGGCGCACGTCCTGTCGCCGGACCCCATCGACGATTGGAGAACCAAGATGCGTAGATTTGTGATCGTGCTGGCGGTGCTTGCCGTCGCGGGCGCGGCCAGCGGACAGCAGCTGTTCGTGGCGCTCGAGACTGATGTCCCGGCGCATGTCGCGAACATGGACGGATTCCCGAACCTCAGCTGGACGCCGTTGTGGAACTTCGCCGCCTCGGGCGCGGCGGCCACTCCGGACGGCCGCCTCTATCTCTGCGAAGGCGCGTTCACCACGCACCTCTGGACCTCCGTGAATCTCGGCGCGCCCCAGCAGCTGGTCACGCTGAATCGGGACATCACGGCGCTCGCCTACGGCCGCGACAATCTGTACGGCTACTCCAACTACTCCGACCCCAAGGGAATCTACCAGATCGACGTCAACACGGGCGCCTGCACGCTGGTCCTCGACGTGTACAGCGGCACCGGCTTCCTGTTCTTCGCCCTGGATTACAACCCCATGGACGACCTCTTCTACGGCTTCACCGAGTACGGCAACTCCGGCCTCTACTCCATCAACATCGACACGGGCGAGATGATCAAGATCTCCAGCGGCCCGGCGTCGTGGTACGGCATGTCGCGCGGCCTGGCGGTCGGCGACAACACGGTCTTCCTGACCGCGGTCAACGGCAACGAGGACACCTACTTCGCCTACGACCTATCCCAGGGTCCCAACGGCGTGTGGGTCGGCATCCCGAACCCGTACCCCGGCATGATGGTCACCGGCGCGGCGGCCTGGATCCCGGCCGTCGTGCAGACCGAATCGAGCACCTGGGGCGGCGTGAAGGCGTTGTTCCGCTGATATGGAGTGATTTCGTGGTGTGGGCCGCCTTCCTGGGGGAAGGCGGCCCCTGTCGTCTAGGCCGATTGGCGGCTCAACCCTTGAGCGAGGCTATGTCGATGACGAAGCGGTACTTGACGTCGCTCTTGAGCATGCGCTCGTAGGCTTCGTTGATCTGCTCCATGCGGATGAGCTCGATGTCGCAGACGATGTCGTGCTTGCCGCAGAAGTCGAGCATCTCCTGGGTCTCGGCGATGCCGCCGATCAGCGAGCCGGCGAGGTTGCGGCGGGGCATGAGCAGGCTGAAGACGCTGACCGGCTGGGGGGCGGGAGGCGCGCCGACCAGGACCATGCTGCCGTCGAGCTTCAGCAGGGCGAGGTAGGCGTTGAGGTCGTGGTCGGCGGATACGGTGTCGAGGATCATGTCGAAGCTGCCGGCGTGCTTGGCCATCGCCTCGGCATCCCGGGACATGACCACCTCGTCGGCGCCGAGGCGCTTGCCGTCGGCGACCTTGCCGTGCGAGGTGGTGAAGAGGACGGTGTGGGCGCCGAGGGCGTGGGCGAACTTCACGCCCATGTGGCCGAGGCCGCCGAGGCCGACGATGCCGACCTTCTTGCCCTTGCCGGCGCCCCACTTGCGCAGCGGCGAGTAGGTGGTGATGCCGGCGCACAGCAGCGGCGCGGCGCTGGCCGGGTCGAGGTTGCCGGGCACGCTCAGGGTGAAGGCCTCGTCGCAGACGATCCGCTCCGAGTAGCCGCCGTGGGTGGTGCCGCCGGAGTGCTTGTCGGGCGAACCGTAGGAGAAGATGGGGCCCTGGACGCAGAACTGCTCGAGGCCGCTGGCGCAGCTCGAGCAGGTGCGGCAGGAGTCGACCAGGCAGCCGACGGCGGCGGTGTCGCCGACCTTGAACTTGCGGACCTCGCTGCCGACGCGCGTGACGCGGCCGAGGATCTCGTGCCCGGGCACCAGCGGGTAGGTGGTCATGCCCCACTCGTTGCGGACGTAGTGCAGGTCGGAGTGGCAGACCCCGCAGTAGAGGATCTCGATCTCGACGTCGGTCGGCAGCGGTTCACGCCGGGAGATGGTCAGCGGTCCCAGCGGCGAGGTGGCGGACGGGGCAGCGTAGGCTCTGGTGGACATGGACATCCCTTTCGAGTGAGTTGCTTGGATCGACCGGCATGGTAAGGATGAATGGACGATTGCACAATCGTCGGTGTCGGGAACCCGGACCGGCTGGTCCTTGAGGATGGCACGCGATATCCGTAGCGTGAGTTGTGCTCGCGAAATCGTCCATCGCCCTCGCATAGGCGCAAGTCTTGCAGTTTGGCGGGCACGAACCTGGGGAGGCGACGGATGACCGGAATCGTGGCGGTGTTGATTCTTCCCTGCCTGGCGCTGGCCGGAGTGGCGCGCGCCGTGGTCGAGCCGGAGTCGGGTGCGGAGTACCCCGACAGCGTCGTCGTCGAGACGCCCTCCGGCCCGACGACCCTCGTGGTCACCGGCGTCGGCCTGCGCGAGCGGACCATCCTCAAGGCGGACGTGTACACCATCGCGTCGTACGTCGACGCCTCGGCGGAGCTGGGGGAGGCACCCGTGGCGGCCATCCTGGCGCTGGACGGCCCGAAGCGTCTGCAACTGGACATGCGCCGGGACGTCGACCGGGGCAAGCTCGAGGAGAACCTCACCAGGGTCATCAACGCCAATGCCGAGGACCCCGCCGCGGTCGCGGACGACCTCGCGACGTTCTTCGGCTACTTCCCGGGCGACGCGCGCAAGGCCGACCGGATCGTCTTCGAGTACGTGCCCGGCGTCGGCCTCACTACCCGCCTCAACGACGAGGTGAAGGGCGTCATCGACAACTTCGCCTTCGTGACCGCCCTGTGGTCCGTGTGGTTCGGCCGGGACCCGGAGGACGACCACCTCGCCCGGGCGCTGGTCTCGCAACTGCCACGCCCGTGACCGGGGCGGTCGTGCTCCGTCCCGTCGCTCACCCGCGCAGGTACGCCGCGAGCTCGCCCAGCTCGTGGTCCCAGCCGCCGTTGTTCTCCTGATGGTGCTTGGCGGTGAGGAACCCCGTCTCGTGGACCGTCAATCGCGTGCCGCCTTCGGGACGACGGACGAGGGTGAACTCGGCGCGCGTGGTGGGGCCCGCGTCGACCTCGCGTCCGCTCTCGTGCGACCAGCGCCAGACCAGGCGGTGCGGCGGTTCCATGGCCTCGACCTCGAACGCGAAGCGGCCGTGAGCCTGCCAGATCAGCCAGCCGCGGCTGCCCGGCGCAAGCGGCCCGGCTTCGATGGCCTCGGGGAACCACCTCGCGAGCTGCGCCGGTTCGGTGATCGCCGCCCAGACGCTTTCGATCGGGGAGGCGAGTTCGATCTGCTTGGTGATCTCGAGGGGCTTGGCTGCGGATTCCATGTCTACCTCCGGGAGGAATCGTCGGGACCGGACGTGTCGTCCGGACCGTCGACGTGCTTGCGCAGAGCTGCCAGGCGGTGGTCCCAGAATCGATGGCGCTGGACCAGCCACCGCTCGGCGGCCTCCAGCGCGGCGGGGACCGCCTGGCAGTGGTGGATGCGCCCCTCGATGCGCCGCTCCATCAGGCCGGCCTGCTCGAGCACCCGCAGGTGCTTGCTGACCGCCGGCGCCGAGATGGAGAACGGCCGCGCGAGTTCGCCGACGGTCGCCGAGCCCTCCAGGAGGCGCGTCAGGATGGCGCGCCGGGTGGGATCGGCGATGGCGGCGTAGACGCGGTCGAGATCGACCGGGCGGCTGGCGATCGGGGTGCGCATGCGTAAAGGTTAACCAAATGGTTAATTGTCGGCAAGGGTCAATCGAACAGGGTCTTCACGGCACTCCACGTCCTGGGCTCTCGTCCCGGCGCGGACGGCACACTTGCCAGCGGTCCGGAGTGTTCCACCAGCAGGTACGGATGGATGCCACCGGTCTCCTGGCGAACCAGGCCGAGGCCGACGTGGTACCACCAGATCACGTCGTGGTAGCCGGCCTTGAGCTCGCCGGCGGCGTCCCAGTCGCCGAGGGTTTGCCCGACGCCGTGACTGGAGAACGTGCCCAGCGGCGTGACGACGTCCATCGTCGCCGTGCAGCGGTACATGAAGGTCTGCGACCAGCCGAGGGAGCTGCCGTCGAGGCGGTGGAACACGTCGCAAGCCGTCGACCATTGCTGGCCGGCCGCGAGCCCGGCGGGCAGCCAGAGCAGCGGCGGCCGGTAGGCGCGCTGCGTGCCGGTGTCCAGGTTCCAGAAGCCGTGCAGGTAGACGTTGCCGAGGGCGTCGGCCGTCCAGTAGTTCTCGATGGTCTGCGGCACCGGATAGAGGCAGGACACCACCCGTCTCACGCACGGCCGACCGAGGACCATCGCCGAGCCGCTGATGACGGCGAGCATCGGCTCGTCGAGGTCGTTGCGGTAGCTCCAGACGGTGCCTTGCTCGAGGGGAAAGGCGCCGGGGACCTGGCCGGACGCGGGCCGGGCCGCCAGGGCGGTCGCGAGGACGCTGAGCCACAGGAACCGGCGCATGGTCGGGCCTCCCGGTCACAAGCAAGACCAGGACGACCCGACCGGCCAGATCGGCGTTCAGCGCACCAGCGTGAACCGGCGGGAGTCCCTGCCGGCGCCGGTCATCTCCAGGAAGTAGACGCCCGACGGCGCCCCGCGGCCGGCGGTGTCGCGGCCGTCCCATTGCAGGACCAGGGACCCCGCGGCGGCGCGGTCGTCGAAGAGCGTGGCCACGGTTCGTCCCGCGGCGTCGACCACGCGCACCCGGTAGTTGCCCGGACGACCCACCGCGAACTCGACGCTGATGCGCGGATTCGCCGGATTGGGCCAGGGTCGGCCGAGACGGGAGGCGACGGGCGCGGTGTCGTCGACCGCCGTCAGATCGACGTTGGTGAACACGTACGGTCCCGCCGGCGCGTCGAGGGCGACGAGGGTGACGGCGAAGGCGCCCTGGTAATATCCGGCCTGGCCACCGGGGGGCGCCTGGGTGGTGAAGTCGGCGAGCGACAGGGCGTAAGGGTGGCCGCCCTGATAGCCCTTGCTGAAGGTGAGGAAGCCGTCGGGATTCATGACGGTCAGCGCCGCGCCGGTCGTGTCGAGATCGACGAGACTCGCAAGCAGCGTGCTATTGGCCGACGTGAAGGCGTCCTCGACCACCTCGTCGACGGAGATGTCCCAGGAGACGATGTTGGCCGGCGACAGCGGACCCGTCGTGCCGTCGGTGGTGATGGTCCCCGAGACCTTGACGCCGCCGAAGAACGCGAGCGACACCAGGTTGTAGACGTTGCCGCCCGCACGGGTCGCGACCACGTAGTTGATGTTGTTCGGCTGGTTCAGCGGCAGGAAGTCGAAGGCGGCGCCGGCCATGTACATGGCCTGGCCGCCGCTGGCGTTCATCCCCGTGAAATCCGCGACGGCGACGCCGAGATCGAGCTGGGGATTGGGGGAGCGGAAGAAGAGCTGGCCGCCGTCCTGGAAACCGTCCGGAGACGTGGCGACCAGCAACTGCGCTCCGTCACACGAAATGTCGCCATAGGACATGTTGGCGGTGTTGGCCGGCGTGAAGCGCGCCAGGCGAGTGCTCGTCGCGACCGCCACGTTCCAGCCGGTAATGGCGCTCGTGTTGCCGGCCGTCGAGATGGAACCCGTGACGGTCATGGCATAGTTCGGACCGCTCGCCAGGGTGAGGGGTCGCACCTCGAAGGTCGCGGCTTGCGCCAGGGAGATCACTCCTAGGGCGGCGAGACCCGCTATCCACCGAATCCCCATGAGTTTCTTCATCTGCGTTTCCTTCCGTGCCTGCCCCAGTTGATATGTGATGCCGAATTCGTCGAATTCGGGTGACTATAATCCATTTTCAGTTAGGCGTCAATCTCAGGAGGATTCATCGCGTCATCGAGTACGGTCTCGACGCAGGGGTCGCGCCTCGCGTCGTCTGTGGCTGGGCGCCCAGCGTGAAGTGCAGTTCGCCGCCGGCCGCCAGTTCTTCGTGGGTGATGTAGTTGCGGTCGAGGTCGTCACCGTTCAGGGTGACCTTCTGCACGTACACGTGATCGGGAGCCTGGTTCTCGACGACCACCGTGAAGGTGCGGCCGGGGGCGACGGCGATCTCGGCGCGGCGCACGCAGGGGCTGCCCAGGACGTACTGGTTACTGCCGGGAGCGACCGGGTAGAAGCCGAGGGCGCTGAAGACGTACCAGGCGGACATCTGGCCGCAGTCGTCGTTGCCGCAGAGGCCGTCGGGGCGGGGGCGGTACATCGTGGTGAGGATCTGGCGGATGCGGGCCTGGGCCTTCCAGGGCTGGCCCGTGAAGCACGGCAGGTAGGGCACGTGATGGCTGGGTTCGTTGCCGTGGACGTAGTTGCCGATCATGCCGGCGCGGGTGATGTCCTCGTTGCGGGCGATGGCGTCGTCGGCGACCTGCATGTCGAAGAGGCCGTCGACCCAGGCATTCACGCGGTCGGGGCCGCCGACGAGGTCGCAGAAGCCCTGGACGTCGTGGGGAACGTAGAGGGAGTAGTTCCAGGCGTTGCCCTCGATGTAACCCTGGCCGTGGGTGTCCATGGGGTCGAAGTCGCCCGGGAACGACCCGTCGGCGTTGCGGGCGCGCAGGAAGCCGGTCGCGGGGTCCCACAGGTTGCGCCAGGAGGCGGCGCGGCGCGTGTACTCGCGGGCCACCTCGTCTCGGCCCATGGCGGCGGCCATGCGGGCGATGGTCCAGTCGTCGTAGGCGTACTCGAGGGTCTTGGAGGCCGCTGAACCCTGGCGGTCGGCGGGGACCCAGCCGAGGGCCTGGTAGTCGCCGAGGCCGTCGTAGCGCGCGTAGGTGGCGCTGGCGAGCATGGCGTCGAGGGCCTGGTCGGCGTCGAAACCGCCGAGCCCTTTGAGGTAGGCGTCCGCGATCACGGTGACAGCGTGGTAGCCGATCATGCACCAGTTCTCGTTCGCGTGGTGCGACCACACCGGCAAGACGTGGTGGACGCTCTGCTGCTGGTGAGCCAGGAGCGAGCGCACCATGTCGCGCGCGCGGTCCGGCTGCAGGATGGTCAGCAGCGGGTGCTGGGCGCGGTAGGTGTCCCAGAGAGAGAAGATGGTGTAGTCGGTCCAGCCCTCGGCGCGGTGGATCGCCTGGTCGACGCCGCGGTACTGGCCGTCGACGTCGCCATAGACCACGGGCGACAGCCAGCAGTGATAGAGGGCGGTGTAGAAGCTGGCGAGGACGTCGGGGTCGGCCTCGACGCGGACCAGGCTCAACTCGCCGTCCCAGCGGCGGGCGGTCGCGGCGCGCACCGCGTCGAAGTCCCAGCCGGGGGCCTCGGCGGCGAGATTGGCCACGGCCCCGGCCACCGACACGCCCGACAGCGCCACCTTCACGACGACCTGCTCGCCGGCCGTGGTCGCGAAGTCGAGGTGGCACCTGATCTGCCGGCCGGCACGCTCCGGGAAGTCGTGGTCCTCGTCGAACTTGCGCCAGAAGCCGCGATAGGGCGAGACCTCGGCATTGATCAGTCCGTAGGACCGCACCGGCTTGCTCAGGGCCAGCGCGAAGTACACGGTGCGCGTGCGGGCCCAGCCGGTGGTCTGGCGCCAGCCGGTGAGCAGGGTGTCGCTCTCCATGCGCACGGAAGACCAGACCGTCTTGCCGGGGAAGTCGTAGACGTTCGCCGTGAGGTCGAGGATCAGGTGGGCGTCGGCGGCCGCCGGGAAGGTGTAACGGTGGACACCCACGCGCTCGGTGGCGGTGAGTTCCGCCGTGACCGCGGGGTCGAGCAGCCGCACGCGGTAATATCCGGGCTCGGCGTGCTCGTCGGCGTGACGGAAGCGCGAGCGGTAGCCCTGGTCGGGATCGGCGGCCGGGCCGGGTTCGAGTTGCAGCGGGCCGACGGTGGGCATCAGCAGCAGGTCGCCGAGGTCCGAGTGGCCCGTGCCGCTGAAGTGCGTGTGGGCGAAGCCGACGATGGTGGAGTCGCCGTACTGGTAGCCCGCGCAGTAGCGGTACGCCTCGCGGTTGTAGCCCTCGCCGAGGCTGTAGGGGACCAGGTCGGTCTGGGGGCTGAGCTGCACCAGGCCGAAGGGCGCGGCGGCGCCGGGGAACGTGTGGCCCATGTCGTGGGTGCCGATGAAGGGGTCGACGTGGGAGGCGGGAGGCGGCGCGGCTGACGCCGGGGAGGACAGGGCGACCACGGCGAGAAGCACGACGGCGGCACGAACGAATCGCGGCATGGCGGGGACCTTTCGACACGGTGTCCCCGCATCATCGCCGAGGAGGCGGCTCCTGTCCACGGGGAGTCCCGCCAGGGACTCCGGCGACGGTTTGGCGACGACCCCGGGGGGATGGGGTCGTCGCCGTTCGGTCCGCGATCAGTGTAGAGATTCTCGACTCACTTCACGAGGGTCATCTTGTTGATGACCGTCTCGCCGTCGTACCTGGTCTCGTAGAAGTAGACGCCCGATGCGACCTGGTGGCCGCGTTCGTTCTCGCCGTTCCACGGGACCTTCTGCACGCCGGCAAGCAGCTGGCCGTCGACGAGCGTCCGGACCAGTTCACCCCTGACGTTGTAGATCTTCAGGCTGACGTGGCCGTCGCGCGGCACGGTCAACTTGATCTCGGTCACCGGGTTGAACGGGTTCGGATAGTTCGTCACGCCGAAGACGAGGTCGTTGCCAGGCACGTCGATCACGGTCCCCTGCGGGATCTTGCCGAATTCGATCAGGATGTCGCGGAGGATCTCCGCGCGGACCGTGCGGCCGGGCACGGCGGGTACGTATCCCGCCGGATTGTAGACGTACATGAGGTCGTAGGGCATGAGGATGACGTCGCCGATGTTCGTGTAGCGCGTCGCCGCGGCGTAGGCGTATCCGGGACCGCCGGACGGCAACATGAACTGAGCCAGACGTTCCGTGGTGCCTTCGGTCTCGATGGCATCGAAGGCATTGATGCCCGGGCAGCCGCCATAGGCGATCCATTCGCTTGGCGTCGTGAAGACGCTGTTGCCGACCACCGGCTTCACCGTCGGCGCCGTCTGCGCGCCGATCAGGGGGCGAATGTCGGGGTTGACGAGGTTGACGCCGAGGTAGAACTCAAGGAAGGCGAGGCCCGCGCCACCGCTGGTGGTCAGGCTGTAGGCCAGGTCGTCGCCCGTCATGAACGCCTTCTTGTCGCCCTGCCCGAACCAGGACTGCAAGAGATCGATGTCCTTCGACGGGTCCTTGGTGAAGTCGCCGTTGCCAAGGGTGTACGCGGAGAGGTTGCCGGAGGTGTACAGCAGGACGTCGTAACCGTCGATGACCGCGGTGGTGGCGCGTCCGCCGAGGCCATTACCCACGCCGGACGAAACGCCGGTGGTGTAGTAGACGTCGTAGTCCACATGCTCGTTGTAACCAAGGCTGTTGAGCGCGTAGTTCCACTCGTTCTCGCCGCCGAAGTTGCCGTAGTCGTTCCAGAACAGGATCTCCGGCTGATTGCCGGCGGCGTCGAAGAGCGTCGGCAATCCGCGCACGATGTAGTCGCTGTTGGTTCCGCCGTACGGCATGACTCCGTCGAAGTTGTCGATGTCGGAGATGTCCGCGGGCAGCGTGGCGGTGCCGATGTCGCCGTTCAGGTTGTCCTGCGCCTCGATGTAGTAGTGGATGACATCGCCCGGGAAGAGGAAGTTCGAGTCGGGTAGATCGAAATTGTAGCGATCGACGACCACGCTGCCCGACTCATTGAACGTCGAGTCGCCGTACACCCAGCCGTCGATGATATCGCCTGACTGATGGAAGCCGGGCGGCAGGACGCGGACGCCGTCGAACAGCGGGTTGGCCCGCATCTTGACGACGAGCCTGGGCATGCCGTTCATCGTCGAACCGGCGCGTGTCAGGCCGATGTTCACGCAGATCGAGTCGCCGGGATCATTCCGCAACTCGGTCTGCGGCGAGATGTTCAGCGCGCTGTCGAAGCGGATGAAGTTGTTCGCCAGCACCGAGAGGTCGAGAACGCCGCGATCGGGAAAGTTGTCCTGCGCCAGGTCGATGTCGCGCGCGGAGATCGCGGGGGCGCTGAACGGGAATACCTTGAAGGCGACGTTGTCGAAGTAGGGGGCGGGGGTGCCGTCCGTGCCTTCATAGCCCCAGGCCCAGCCGTACTCCACGCAGCGCAAGCCGATCTGGACCACCGTGCGGCCGGGCTCGAGCAACTCGGTCACGTTGAAACGGCTCCTCACGTAGGCCGGCCCACCGTAGTACAGGAATCCCGGGAGTTCCCACGTGGCGTAAGGGAGGTCCTCCGGATCAACCGCCGAACGCACGCGGATCTGCATGACGACTCCCGGCGAGATGTTCTCGATGAGTTCCTCGTGGATGAAGGCCGAGAAGTCGAGGATCGCGCCATCGTTGCCATCGGGCCATGCCAGGACCGGACTGAGGATGAGATTGTCCATGTGGAAGGCCGGACCGGCGAGGCCGCCGGAGTTGTTGACGATGTACCCGCCCGGGCCGTAGCACCAGGTGACGCACGGCGACCCGCCGGTTCCCGGCACCACGATGCCATCATCGACGAACGCGACCTGCGAGGTCTGGTTGTCGTTGCACAGGTCCATGTCTCCCAGGTGGGTCCAGAGCGCGGCGAAGTCGCCGACGTTCTGCTGCGCGACCGGCACCCAGTAGTCGTTGTCGCCGTCTTCGTGGTCCTCGTAGAAGACCACCGGCACGGTGCCGTAGATCGTCACCCGGATGTTGTCGATCTGGACGAATCCGTTGGTGTCGAGCAAGCAATCCTCATCCGAGGTGTTGTCGTCGGAGGTGCACCGGAAGCGGAATTGCAGCTGGTCCGCGGCCGGTCCGACGTAGTCGTCCGGGGTGAAGTCGAGGTTTGCCTCGTACCGCTGATTCGGCATGTCGCCGCTCGTGTGCCGTAGCGTCGCCCAGCCACCGGCGGTTTCGCCGTCGGTCTTCTGGATATCGAACCAGTCCCAGCTCAACTCGCTGTCGACGTTGTATTTGCACTCCAAACGCGTATGGGTGACGACGCTCGGGTCGGGCACCGTGTAGGTGAACACGAGGTACTCGACCCAGCTGTTGCCGTAGCCGGAACCGCACCCGGGGAAGCCATGCTGCCCGCACCACATGGCATAGTTGCCCCAATCGGGCTGGAGATTGAAGCTGTCGACGTGCCAGTGCAGGCCGGCGTCCGTCTCGTCCTGGTGGGTCCACCCCTGCCAGCTGGGAAGGCCGAATTGGTCCTCGAACCTGCCGGTGAAGCTGTTCGGACCGCCAAGCAAATAGGTGGTGTCGCGCGCAGCTTTGCCGTTGCTGGTGCCGCCATAGAGAAGGCTATGGCTGCCCGCCGTCGGCGGAAAGATCGGCTCTTGCGCCAGTGCGCCGACGACCATGGCGAGGGTCAGGGATAGGGAGAGGAATACGACTAGACGTTTCATGTTTGTCCCCCAATTCGTCATAGGTTCCGTGATTGGGGCCCTTGGTTTCGCGCCGAACCGCTCGTGCCGGGCACGTTCGTGAGTCGCGGACTGACAGAGCGTTCCTGGGGCTGACCCGGCGTTCAGGCGACGACGCGAACTGCAGAAGTCATCTCCTTCGTTGGTTTTCGCGGAGCCCTCGTTTCGTGTGAACAGGTGTCAAGTGATCGGCACGTACGAGTGGCCGTTGGGACCGCGCATCTCCTTTGGTCAGGAACGCCATGCCGGGTGAGTCGCGTGGTGATGTTACGTTTGCGATACTCAATTGTCAATGGTTTAACAGGACGAATATTGTATCTCTTGTAATGTCACGCAGCCATGTTCGCGACATCCCCTTAGGGATGCGATCGGGCGAAGTAGCAGCGGACCGGCTCGCGTACAACTTTCCTTAGCGACGCCGATTTGCGACGCGAACACCAGGCGCGATCGACACCGTACAACTCGAGGATTCGTCCAGAATTGCCGCGATGGAATTCCTGCGGACCGGACGGCAACGCGGCGGAATGCGACTCGACAAGAGCGAGGTGTTATGGTATTATCAAAGTAAGGTCTATCGCGGGACGCATATGGTGTGACGAAGACTGTAAACAATATGTACGGATTGATTGGCCGGGCACTACAGATTCAAGCACGATGAAGCGGCCGGGAGCGTTCGGGGATCACTTCGTCACGCCGCCAACACGATGACGCCGCGTCCGTAGCGAGCAGCGGCGTTCCGCACGAATCAGCGTCACCCAGAACACCATCGGACTGCAGCCTGCGTAAGTTGCTCACGGTTTCGTGGCCAGCGGGAGGCGACCGAAATGTATACCAAGAGTCGATTCGCACGTGTACTGCTGGGAGTGATGATGGCGGCGCCGCTCGTCGCGACTGCCTGTCCGCGGATCAGGATCTGCGGCTGTCCGTTCGCGGCGGAGGTCTACACGGGCGCCGAGGCGATCAAGTGCCTGATGATCATGAACAGCGGCGACGACGTGCTCAAATACCGCGTCGTCGTCGAAGCGCAGAGTCAAGACTGGCTTTCCCTCGATGGACAGCGGCCGGAGGTCGTCGGCTGCCTGCCGCCGGGGTCGTCGGGGCTGGTGGCCGTCCGGTTCCGCGCCAGCAATGCGCTGGATTGCGACACGACGGATCTGCACGGCGGATTCGTGGTGCATCACACGGATCCCCTGCAGGCGCCCCTGGCCATGGCCGCGGACCTGCACATCGAGCCGGCGCAGGACGTCCTCGTCGACCCGACGGTGGTCACCTTCGGCATCCACTACGACCTCGAGGACTTCGAGACGCAGGCGGTCCAGATCTACAACCTGGGCTGCGAGCCGCTGACGGTCACAGGCATCCAGTCCACCCAGCTGGCGTTCTGGCTGCAGATCCTGCACTTGCCGGTGGTCGTGGCGCCGGGAGGCGTCTTCACGTTCCTGGTCATGTTCTGTCCACTCGAGCGCGGACAGTACGTCGGGGATCTGCGGATCAGCACGGACGACCCGGACGAACCGCTGCTGGAGATCCCCATCGACGGGCACTGGACATGTTACCCGGTGCGCGAATACGACGTGATCCACGAAGCGAAGGTCGTCACCGAGGCGGGTACCTGGAGTAAGGTCAAGGTCCTCTTCCGGGGACGTTGAGCCCGGTCACGACCCGGCCCGCAGCAGCGCGGCGCGCACCGCGAGGTCATCGTGGCGCCAGGGGGTGGCGGCTGTCAGTCGCGCGTCGAGCAGCGGCTCGGCGGTCGCCAGCAAGGCCGCGGCCTCGTCTCGGCGCCCGTCGCGCAGCGCGCACGCGGCGAGCTGGCTGCGCATCGCGCCGCGCAGAGGATCCCTCTGCACCAGCACGGAGTCGGCTATCGCCACCAGGGGCTGCAGCATGGTGGCGACGTCGCCGTAGCGTCCCGTCGCCAGACGGGCGCGGCCGAGATGGCAGGCGGCGACGAGCGTGGAGCGGTGGCGGTAGCCCAGGGTGCGGCGGGCGAGGTCGAAGGCCGCGGTGAGCAGGGAGTCCGCCGCGTCCGGTTTGCCCTGCGCGAGGCGGAGCCAGCCCAGGTTGACCAGGGACGCGAGGGTGTGCTGGTGGTCGGCGCCGAGGATCTCGCGGCGGACGGTCAGATTGCCCGTCAGCAGCTGATCGGCGCGGCGGAGGTCTCCCTGCACCAAGGCCAGTTCGCCGAGGTTGTTCACGGAACTGCAGGTGTCGCGGTGGCGCGGGCCGTGGTTCGCGAGGCGCAGAGCGTGCGCTTCCTGGAGGAGCGTCGCGGCCGCGTCGAAACGCCCGGACTGCAGGTAGAGGTAGCCGAGGTTGTTGATGAGGTGCTGGGTGACGCGCTCGCCGCCGCCGCGCTGCGCCCGGGCGAGGCGGACGCCGGTGGTGTAGAGCGTCTCGGCCGCCACCCAGTCGAAGACCTGGGCGTGCATCGCGGCGAGGTTGTTGCGCGCCAGGAGCGCCTCGGGGTGGCCCGGGCCGAGCGCGCGATCCTGCAGCTCGTGCGCACGGGCGAGGAACGGGATGCACTCCTGGTAACGACCGTTGTCGGCATAGACCATGGCCAGGTTGTTCCAGGCTTCCTGGACCTCGGGGTGGTCTTCGCCGCGCATGCGGATCCGCGAGGCGAGGACCTCGCGCAGCAGCGGTTCGGCCGCCGCCGGCCGCCCGGTCTCGCCGTAGAGGTTGGCGAGGTTGGAGGCATAGGTCAGGTAGGTCGGACTGTCCGGGTCGAGACTCTCCTGCGCGAACTCCCAGCACCTTACCAGCAAGGTCTCCGCGTCGGCGTAGCGGTTGAGGTCCTCGAGCGTGATGCCCAGCTGGTTCATGGCGGCGAGGGTGAGGGCGTGCGCGGGGCCGTGCACGCGGCGATGTCGCTCGACCAGGTCGCGGTAGATCTCGGCGGCGTCCTGGTGGCGATCCTGTTTCAGATAGAGGTCACCGAGTTCGGCGGCGCTGCGTAGGGACTGGGGATGGTCCGGTCCGAGGAGGTGTTCATGGTCGACGCGCGCCCGCTTCAGGAGCGACTCTGCCGCCGCGAACAGGCCCAGTTCGGTGTAGGTGACGCCGATGGTGCGCCGCACGCGGGTCGCGACCAGCGGCCGGTCTCCCAGCGCGGCGTCGAGGCCCGCGGCGGTGGAATCGAGGACCGCGCGGACGGTCACGTCGCGGCCGCCGGCGTAAGGTTGCGCGGCGCCCAGCATGTCGGTCAGGAAGTCGGTGACGGCGTCGGCCTCGTCGCGGGCCTGCTGGGTGTCGGTCAAAGCGGCGGTCAGCCGCTCCTGCTGCCGGTTCGCCTCCACCAGCGCGATGGTCACGCCCGTGCTCAGCCCGACGAGGCCCAGCACCAGCGCCGCCGTCATGCCGAGGGCCACCTTGTTGCGGCGCGAGAACTTTCGCAACCGGTAGACCGCGCTCGGCGGTCGGGCCAGCAGCGGCTCGTCGCGCAGGTGGCCCTGGATGTCGCGCGCCAGTTCCGCCGGCGAGCCGTAGCGGCGCTCGCGGTCCTTCTCCATGGCCTTCAGCACCACCCAGTCGAGGTCGCCGCGCAACTGGCGGACGAGGGTGCGCGGTTCGGCGCGGCGGCGCCGGGCGACCTGGATCGAGTCGTCGCCGAGGGTGCCGAGGCGGGTGCTGGGCCGGGGCGGATCCACCTCGCGGATGATGCGCTGGATCTCGGCGAAGCCCGCCTGGCGCAGGGTCTCGCGCGAGAACGGCGGCACGCCGGTGAGCAACTCGTAGAGCACGACGCCGAGGGAATAGATGTCGGTGCGGGTGTCCACGTCGCCGGGACCGAACCCGGCCTGCTCGGGGCTCATGTACTCGGGCGTGCCGATGATCTGGCCGTCCTGGGTGACCAGGGTCCGGTCGGCGATCTCCGGCGTGGTGGCCTTGGCGATGCCGAAGTCGATGACCTTGGGCTGGGGGCGGCCGTCTTCCTTGGTCACCAGGATGTTGCTGGGCTTGAGGTCGCGGTGGATGACGCCCTTCTGGTGGGCGTGGTGGACGGCGTCGCACACCGTGGCGAAGAGCTCGAGCCGCGCGCGATTGTCCAGTTCGCGGCGGTCGCAGTACTCGGTGATGGGCTCCCCGTCCACGAACTCGAGGACGAAGTACGGCCGGCCCTGCTCGGTCGCGCCGGCGTCGTAGATGCGGGCGATGCCCACGTGGTTCATCACCGCGAGCGCCTGGCGCTCGGTCTCGAAGCGGGCCAGGGTGGCGCGGGTGTCGAGCCCCGGTTTGAGGACCTTCAAGGCGACCTGGCGCCGCAGCGGCTCCTCCTGCTGGGCCAGGTAGACCATGGCGAAGCCGCCCTCGCCGATCACGTGGAGGATCTGGAAGGGCCCGATGCGTTCGGGCGGTGCGAGCGGGGGGCCGCCCAGGAATGGGTCGGCGGTCGGGGCCTCGTCGCGGGCGATCAGCTCGGTGACCTCGGCGCGCAGGTCGGCGTCGTCGCCGCAGGCCTCCGCGAGGAACGCCGCGCGTTCGGCAGCCGGTAGGTCGAGGGCCGCGTGGAAGAGTTCCTCGAGCCGGCGATGGCGGTCGACGCTCACGACGCGCGGCCCATCTCGCGGGCCAGCCAGGCCTTCACGAAGCGCCACTTGCGTTCCACGGTGCTCAGCGAGACGCCCCAGGCCTCGGCCACCTCGGCCAGGCTGAGGCCGGTGAAGTAGCGCAGCATGACCAGCTCGTGACCCTCGACGTCGTCCTGCTCGAGGCGGCCGAGGCTGAGGTCGAGGGTGAGCATCCGGTCGGCCGGGGCCGCCACGCCGAGGTCGTCGCCGAGCTCGATGCGCACCAGGTCGCCGCCGCGCTTCTGGGCGGCCTTGCGGCGGGCGTCCTCGACCAGGATGTCGCGCATCGCGCGGGCGGCGACGAAGAAGAAGTGGCGACGACCTTCCCAGGGCTGGTCGCGGTCGTCCACCACGCGCAGGTAGGCCTCGTGGACCAGGGCCGTGGCTTGCAGCGTCTGGCCCGCGGGCAGGCGCGCCAGACGGCGGTGGGCGAGGACGCGGAGCTCGGCGTAGATCAGGGGCAGCAATTCCGCGGCGGCGGTGGCGTCGTGGGCGGCGGCGCGGTGGAGCAGCAGGGTGATGTCCGATCGTGGGGCGGTCATCGTCACTCCGGAGGCTGTCGTCCGTCCCGCGGATGAAAACGGCAATTTATGTCGGGTTTGCAGAACCGCCATGCAGAAGCCCGGCCGTCTGGTGACGGCCGGGCTCGCAGGCGGTTGGCAGTGCGTCCGCTGGACAAGGGGGGCAGCCACCGGAGCGCCCCGCCGCCCGCCTAGATCACTTCACGAGGGACATCCGCTGGCGGTCGGTCCCGTCCGGATGGACCGCTCGCACCACGTAGACGCCGCTGGGCACCGAGCGCCCGGTGTCGTCCACGCCGTTCCAGCGCAGTTCGTGGCGGCCGGCGGCGAGGCTGCCGTCGACCAGGGTCCGCACCAGGCGGCCCTGGACGTCGTAGACCTTCACCGAGGCCGGACCCGCCTGGCGCATGGCCAGCAGGACGGTGGTCTGCGGGTTGAAGGGGTTGGGATAGACGGACTCGATCCGCGAGACCGTGGGCAGGGTCAGCCCGCCGGGCACGTCCGTGGTGTTCGGGTCGCGGAAGGTGACCGTGAAGGCGGCGTCGAGGAACAGGTCATTGTGATCGGCCTTCCAGACGACCAGCGCGAAGTAGCCGCCGCCGGGCAAGGTGACCTCGAGCGACTCGTCGCCGCCCGCGCCGGCGCTGTCGGTCCCGAAGACGTACTCGCCCTTGCTGTAGTACCCGCTGGCGTCGTTGCGGGCATAGACGGACAGGCCGAGATTCGCGCCGCCGGACAGGTTGTCGAGGTCGATCCGGAAGGTCGCGTCGCCGACCACGCCCTGCGTGCCGAACTCCAGCAGGCTGATCACGCGGCCCTGGGAGATGGGGAAGGGACCGTAGGTCGCCGGCAGGACCAGACCGCCGTAGTTCAGGAACGTCGAGGCGACGCTCTGGATGGTGTAGCCCGCTTCGCCGCTGAAGCGCAGGACGCCGGCGTCCCAGGCCTGGTTCCAGGCGTGGGGGCCGTCGAAGTCGACCAGGACGAAGTCGCTCGCCGAGCCGCCCCACGTCGACTGTTCGAGGATGGTGTCGAAGCCGCTGTTCGGCGCCGTGGTGGGCGCGTGGAGCCGGACGTCGACGTCGGCCGGACCCGCGGGCAGGATGGCCACCGCGCCCCAGAAGCCGTCGTCGTTCGGTTCGTTCACGAAGGTCTGCGAACGCAGGCCGTCGACGTTGTCGTAGAGCACGCCGCCGCCGGGGACGTCGGCCCAGCCGCCGTCGCGTTGCGGCGGCGGGACGCGGCCGGCGAAGCTGCCGGGCGCGAGTTGCGACGGCAGCCAGACCCACTGCTCGCCGTAGCGGTTGTTCGCCTCGTCGATCTCGAGGTTGGTGTTCTGGCTGTCCAGCACCAGCCCGGCCGTGTGGCGGCCGCCACGGATGTTGAAGTAATACGCGTACTGGCTGTGGATGATCGAGGGGTCGGGCGGCAGATCGCCGAACGGCCAGAAGACGTCGAAGGCAGACACGCCGTCGAACTGGAAGTCGAGGTTGAACGGTTGCGTCGCCACCGGGCCGAGATTCGCCATGTGGAAGTACATGACCGTGTTGCCGACGTCGCCGTCGAGTTGCGCCGGCGCCGGCACCGGGTTGCCGGCCGGGATGTCGATGACGTTGCGCGGGATCAGCGGGGCGTGCGAGCCCGGCAGGGTGACCGCGGCCAGGTCGGCCGGCGACTGCCACAGCTTCAGGCTGTAGGTGAACGGCGTCGTGCCCTGGAAGGCGTGGCGGTAGATGGCGACGCCGTAGTAGCCGACGGCGGCCTGGAACTGCACCAGCGCCCGGCCGTCGGGGCCCACGTTCGCCGTGTAGGTGGCGTTGTAGATCGACCCTTCGGTGAACGACGCGTCGAACACTGCCAGGGTGACGGGCTGGCCGGCGGTGACGTTCTTCAGCTCCAGCGTGACCCAGCCGTTCTGGCCGGTGTCGACGAGGAACTCCTCGAGACGCACCATCTGGTGCTCGGCCACGTTGCGCGAGAATTCGCCGCCGATGGTGAGCGTGGCGTCCGACTCCCGGGACTCGAGCCGGTAATCCGTGGCCGCGCCGTTCCAGTTCAGGGCCCCGACGTCGTAGGTCGGATTGCCCATGGTGTTGCGGTTGGAGATGACGGCGTCGGTGTAGGGGCCGCCGGACGCCGAGCCTGCCAGGTAGAGGTAGTCGAAGCCGTTCTCCACCCCGGTGGACGGATTGTAGAGGTAGATGTCGTAATCGTGGCTCGGATCCGGATTGCTCACGGCCATGCCGCGCCACCAGCCGGAGGCGGGCGGGATGCGCAGGCCGTCGATGTTCCAGGCTCCGGGGGTGGTCAGGTGCTCGGTGCCCGCAGAGTTCTGCGGCGGATGCGCGCGCAGCTGCTGCGACTCCGACGCCAGGAGCTGCGGCTCCCAGACCCACTGCCGGGCGTGGGCGTTGTTGTTCTCGTCCAGCTCGGTCAGCGCGTTGCCGGGGTCGTTGTACTGCCAGAGGGTGTGGCGGCCGCCGCTGACCTGCCGGGCGATGTTCCAGACGTACTGGAACCAGAACGGCGCCGGTTTGACGGCGGCGTCGTAGGTGACGACCCCGTCGACGGACAACGAGTTGACGAAGCCGCCGCATCCGGACGCGGTACCGAGGTTGGCGTAACAGAGGCCGAGGTAGCTGGTGGCGTCGCCGGTGAGCGTGGCCGGCAGCGGCCAGCTGCCCTCGGCGAGGGGGACCGGGCTGGCGATCACGTTGTCGCCCCATCCGCCGGCGGCGTAGGGCAGGAAGTCGGGCGTGCCGTCGTTGAGGGTGAAGTTCGCGTCGGAGACGTCGAAGAAGTGCACGCCGTTGACCGTGGCCGTGACGGCGTCGACCCAGACCCGGCAGTCGGCGCGGGTCAGGCCGCACGGCATCTCCACGGTCGCCTGGCCGTCGTTGGGCGTCGACGCGGCCAGGAAGTAGAAGCTGCCGGCCAGCAGGAAGATGTTCACGTTCGCGGCCACGTTGCCGCCGCCGACGGTCCAGGTCACGTTGACGGACTGGCCGGCGGTGAACGTCTCGCCGCCGTTGGGCGTCAAGACCTCGAAGGGCGCGCCGGCGACGGTGAGCTCGAGCTCGTCGTCGTCGACGCCGCCGCCGCCGGCGCGGTTGTCGCGCGCGGTCACACGCAGCGTCAGCGAGCGGTTCACCGTGGGATAGACCTCCCAGGGATCGCTGGCGCCGGCGAGGATCTGCGCGAGGTCCGGGAAGTACCGGTAGTTGGCGCCGGTCGGATTGAACGAGCGGAACAGCGGTCCGAAGGGATCGGTGGGCGGCGACGGATTGCCGAGGTCGTACTCCTCCCAGCAGTAGGTGACCGCGTCGCCGTTGCCGTCGCTCGCGCCGGCGACCACGTAGAACGGCGTGTCGCGCGGGATGGTGGCGTCGGGGCCCGCGTCGGCGACCGGCGGCAGGTTGCCGGTGGCGACGACGGTCTGGCAACTGGTGCTGTTGCGGAACGAGATGATCTGCTCGAGGCTCACGACATGGAAGTAGGGGTCGGAGTGCGGCTGCAGGTTCTCCGCGCCGCAGATGCCGGCGTACGCCATGACGGTCGAGCCGCTGCCGGGTTCGAAGGCCGTGGCGGCGTTGCGATTGCCACCGCCGCAGGAGCCGGTGGTGCCGTTGAAGGTGTGGGCCGCGCCCATCTGGTGGCCGATCTCGTGGGCGACGTAGTCGATGTCGAAGGGATCGCCCTGGGGATTGGCCAGGCCGGTGCCGCCGCGGGCCTTGAGGGAGGCGTTGCAGGCGACGCCGAGGAAGGCGAGGCCGCCGCCGCCGCCCTGGGTCAGGATGTGGCCGATGTCGTAGGCCGCCGTGCCGTAGGCGGCGTCGACCGCGGCCTGGTTCTGGGCGAGCAGCGTGCTGGTGACGACGCTGCCGGTGGTGAACGGATCGGTGGCCGGGTTGCCGTAGGCGAGCCAGGCCTGGATGACGAAGCGCACCGCCGTGTCGACCTCGAAGACGGCGTTGACGCGGTTGATGGTGGTGGTGGCCGCTGCCATCGCCGGGCCGGTGCCGCCGAAGAAGACGCTGTACTCGCCGGTGAGCGTGGGGATCAGCCGGTACCGGTGCAGCTGGCTGCCCGACGACGGGATGGACTTGTCGCCGCCGAGATCGGCCGGCGCGTCGTCGACGAACTCGCAGGTGAAGCCGTCGTCGTCGCGGGGGAAGTCGTGCTTCCAGGCGCTGATGTAGCTGGTGCGGTCGCCGAGCTGCCAGGGGTCGATCCACAGCGTGCCCTGGCTGGTGCGGCCGTAGGCGCGCAGGCCCCAGTAGCCGACGTCGAAGCGCAGGACGGCGGTGGGGTCGTCGAGGCCCTGGGCGAGGTAGGTGCGCATGTCGGGGATCATCGCCTGCGCCTCGGGCTCGAGGATCGGCGAGTCGACGACGGCGAAGCGCGCGTAGGTGCCGTCGGGCATCGGGAAGCTGAGGACGACGCCGTCCTTCGCCGCGACGTCCTTCTCGTCGGGCGCGGCGGCGAGGATCTGGTCGAGGGCGCCGCCGTCGAGCTGGAAGACGTGGTAGGCCTCGGGCATCAGCGTGCGGTCGGTGGCGCGCAGGGCCGTCTGCCGCGCGTCGCCGAGGTCGGTCCAGACGCCGTCGCGGGAGCGGTCGCCGGGCGCGGCGTCGGCTCCGCGGGGAATCAGGGCGAGCACGAACGCCAGCGCGGCCCAGAGGCCGGTCGCGCGCGGTCGTCGCGCTCCAGGGGAAGCGAGGTGGAGGTTCGTCATCGCGACGCACCTCCGTCGGTCTGACGCTCACGCACGGAGTCGGTGTTGATCGGCGCGCGCGGCGCGTCGCGGAGCGCCTCGAACTGCTCGATGTCGGCCGCGAGCCGCTGGGCGAGGTCCTGCTGGCCGCTGCGACGCGCGTAGTCGAGCTGGATGGTCATGGTCCGCAGGACGCCGTCGCTCTTGGCGGCGCTGATCTGCCGCTGCAACTCGAGCCGCTGGTCGGGGGACGACGCCGAGGTCAGGGACGCAGTCAACTCGGCGACCTGCTGCATCTCCTGCTCCCGCGCGACGCGCAGTTCCTCGAGCATGGCCGGGCGCAGCTCGTCGTCCGCCACCTTGTCGGCGTCTGCGGGGATGCCGTCCAGCGGGGACGACCCCGTGGTCGCGCCCTTGGGCGCCAGCCTGGCCGGCTGCTCCTCGGCGGCGGGCATGGGCGTGTCGGGGGTCCGGGGCGGGATGGGATCGGCCGCCAGCGCGGCGCCGGCGACGAACAGGGCCAGGGCAGTGGTCAGAAGCATCGAGCGCATGGTCTTCCTCCAGGGGTTCCGACGGCAAACGGGCGACACGACCCGCGAGGTCGTGCGTGTTCTCAATCCCGTAAGCCGTCAAAAAGGAGAAAAACCCTTCAGAATATTTTTTCGGCGGATGGAATGGGCGGCGGCCCCATTTCGAGTGTTCCGCTAGACCGGCCGGGCGGCCGGGCGCAACGCACTTGCCTGCGGCGCGCCGAGAGACGATGCTGACCTCCATGGACCGTCAACTCGGAATCGTTCTCGTCATCGTCGGCGTCGGCGTGATCCTCCTCGGGTTGCTCGCCTGGTCGGGCGCCCTCGCCTGGTTCGGTCGGCTGCCCGGCGACATCCGTGTCGAGCGGGAGTCGGTGCGCGTGTACGTGCCGCTCACGTCGATGCTGGTGGTCTCGGTGGTCCTTTCGCTGGTGCTCTACCTGGTGCGGCGCTTCTTCGGCGGCTGAAAATCCCGGGTCATTGTGGTATGATGACGGAGGTCCGGCAGAGATCCGCTTGCTGCCAGGGGGAATCGCCATGTCCAGGTTGTTCGCTGTCGCCGTCGTGCTGGCCGGCGTCGGGGTCGCCGTGCCCGCCGCCGCCCAGGATTGTTTTCCCTACGACACCACCACTCGCCTGGCCGGGGAGTTTCCGCTCGCCGCGCCCGTCGTCTGCCTGGTCGCGGACGGCGCGTTCACGTACGTCGTCACCACGACGCAACTGCTCTGCGTCGACACCGCCGACCTCGCGGCGCCCGTCATCGTCGGCCAGGTCGATCATGGCGTCACGCCGACGTGCTGCGAACGACGGGACGACCTGGTCGTGATCGGCACCACGGCCGGCGTGCGGGTCTTCGACGTGAGCGACCCCGCGGCGCCGGTGGCGCGGGGCAGCGCGACGTCGCCGCAGCCGGTCGAGGACCTCGCGGTGTGCGAGGATCTCCTGCTCGCCGCCGCCGGGAGCGCCGGGCTGCGGTTCTACACGGTCGCGCCCGCGGGGACCGTGCAGGCCGTCGGCAGCTTCGCGTCGGACTGGCCGAGCCACGGCGTCGCGCCGCGTGGGCCGCACCGCGCGCTGGTGGCGACCGAGGAGGTGTTGCTGGACCTCGACGTGGCCGACCCGCAAGCGCCGGTGGTGCTGCAGGACCTGACGCCGTCGACGCTGTCGGAGAACTGGCCGCTCTACTACAGCGTCGAGGTAGTCGGCGACCTCGCCGTCCTGGCGATGGCCGAGGCCTATCCGGTCGCGCGCGAGGACCGCGACTGGGGCAACGCCAACACCCTCATGCTCCTCGACCTCGCGACCCTCGATCCCGACCACCTGGTACGCGGCTACTGGGTCTGCGGCTGGGCCGGCGACGTCCACCTGGACGACCTCGCCGCCGATCGCCTGGTGGCTCATGACGGCCAGAGGATCCTGCTGTTCACGCTCGCGGCGCCGCCCGTGCGCCCGTCGGCCTGGAGCCCACAGGTGGTTCTGGAGACCGGGACCGACGTCGCGGGGGCGGCGTTGACCGGAGGCGGGGTCGCGGTGGCCGTGGCGCCGTCGTCGTTGAGGATGTTGCCGACGGACGATCCGGTGGTGGTCTCGACGTTGGCGCAGTTCGCCCCCGGCGAGACCGTCTTCCTGGCCGGCGGCGGCTGGGCGTATTCCTACACGCCGCACGGCAACTACCAGGACACCAACTACCTCTACTCCCTGTGGGACCTGCGTGAACCGCGGGCGCCGGCGCTGGCGCAGACCGTGCCGTGCCAGGCCGGGTTCGACTTCGGGCATTCCTGCGCCGTCGAGGCCTGCGCCGGGGATCTGGTCCTGCGGGAGGACCAGACCATGGACGGTTCCACGTGGGTGTTGCAGGACTGGTCGGCGGGAGGCGGGAGCAGCGTGCCCCTCGCCACGGTCCGCGCCGGCGCCGTGTTCGCGGGCGACCTCCTGCTGACGCTGGGCGCGGATCAGGCGAATCCCGCCGCCGGCTCGGGCCTCGAGGTGGTCGACGTGTCGGATCCGGCGTCGCCCGTCGTGCGGGGATTCCTGCCGCAGACCTCGCTGACCTGGGACGCGAGCCTGGTGCTCGGCGACCGCTGGCTGACGGGCCTTCACAGCCAGGGGGCCGACTCCCTCCTGGTGGTGGACCTGTCCGACCCCGACGCGCCGGTGCGCGCGGACGTTCTGGCCATTGCCGGCCGGGTGCGCTCGCTGCATTCCCATGGCGAACTGGTGGTGGCCACGGACTGGGTCGGTGATCTCTGGGTCTACGGCCTCGATCCGCTGCGCGTGGTCGGATATCTCGCCGGCAAGCCGCAGGCCCATGATCTCGCGCTCGCCGGAGACATGGCCTGGGTCCTGTGGTGGTCCGAACAAATGGTCGGCGTGGACCTGTCCGACCCGACGTCGCCGGCGCGGCGAGGTTCCGTGGCGGTCGCGCCCGGTTCCCGGCGCGTGGTCGTGAAGGACGACGTCGCCTACGTGGCCGGCGGCGGGGCCGGCGTGCACGCCTATGACGTGAGCGATCCCGAAGCGCCCGCGTGGATCGGCGGCGGCGGCGCGGCGGCGACGGCCATCCGCGACGGCGGCACCTGCCTGGTGCTGCCCGGCGCGGTGGCGCCGCTGGATTGCAGCGCGCTGGTCGCGACGCCGCAGTCCGTGCCGGTGCCGTCTACTCCAGCGGTGAGCGTGGCGCCGAATCCGTTCAACCCGCGGGTCGTCGTCCATTTCGCATTGCCGCGCGCGGGTCGCGCCGAGCTCGGAGTGTGCGACCTGCGCGGCCGCCGCGTGCGCGAGCTCTGGCGCGGCGACAAGCCCGCCGGCCGCCACGAGGTGGTGTGGGACGGCGCCGACGCCGCGGGCCGCGCGCAGCCGTCGGGCGTGTACCTGGTGCAGTTGCGGACGAACCAGGGGACGACGTCGCAGAAGGTCACCCTGGCGCGCTGAGATCCTCCGCGGCCGCGGCCAGGGCGTCGAGCAGCGCCGGCAGGTCGGCCGCGGTCACGGCGGTGTGCACCCGGCCGTCGGGAAAGGTCACCACCGTCGGGCCCTGCTCGCAGTGGCTCAGGCAGCCGCTCTGGAACACCTTCACGCGGCCGGCGAGGCCGCGCTCGGCGACCATCCGCTTGAGCTCGTCGCGCAGGTGCAGGCCGCCGCGGCCGCCGCAGCAGGGCTTGGGGTGGTCCGCCGGCCGCTGGTTCGTGCAGACGAACGCGGCCACGGCGAAGGGCACGGGTCGGCTGTCCACGTCGTCTCCTCCCGGGTCAGGCGGCTCGGCGCGACCAGCGGACGATCAGGGTGCACAACCCCACCAGCGCCACGATCGCGATCGCCTCGCCGACCACGCCGGCGAAGGCCTCCTCGCTCAGCAGGTGCAGGGCCGACTTGCGCGCGACGTCGCCGCCGAAGGCGACCACGCCCAGGAAGGCGTCGAAGACGCCGATGAGGGCGCCGCCGGCAATGAGGCCCGAGGCGATGAGGATGCCGCGCTCGTTGCGGGCCTTGGTCACGGTCTCGGGAGTCGCCGCGTTCCTGCGTCCGACCACCCAGGACAGGATGCCGCCCAGGAGCACCGGCGTGTTCAGCTCCATCGGCAGGTACATGCCCAGGGCGAAGGCGAGGCCCGGCACGCCGAGGATGCGCAGGATCAGCGCGAACACCACGCCCGAGGCGAAGAACGACCACTGCAGCGGCTGCGCGACGGTGCCGAAGATGCCGACCAGGATCTCCTTCATCGCCGAGGCTTGCGGCGCGGGAATCGCGGCGCTGCCGAAGCCGTCGCCCGACTGCGAGAGCAGCCACATCGCCAGGCCGCAGGACGCGGCCGCCACCAGCGTGCCCACGAATTTCAGGCTCAGCTGCTTCGCGGGCGTGGCGCCGAGCCAGTGGCCGACCTTGAGATCGCTCGCGAGCGCGCCCGAGGCGGCCAGCGCGGTGCAGACCACGCCGCCGATCATCATGGTCACGAACATGCCCTCGCCGCCGCTCAGGCCCAGATTGCGCAGCACGAAGCCGGTGATGATCAGGGTCAGCATGGTCATCCCCGACACCGGGTTGGTGCCGACGATGGCGATGGCGCGGGCCGAGACCGGCGCGAACAGGAAGGCGATCAGCGTGACCAGCAGCGTGCCGACCAGGGCGTAGGTGAAGCTGCCGGCGGCGCCGAGGCCGAAGGTGAAGAACAGCAGCGCGCTCACCATGAAGACCGCGAGCCCGGCGCCCATCACGCCGCTGCCGAGGGAGCGGTCGGTGCGCGGCAGGACCGCCCTGGCGCGCGTGTCGCGGCTGCGCATGCCGCGCAGGTTGGCGCGGATCGAGCGCGCCATCGAGGGCAGCGAGGCGAGGATGCCGAGGATGCCGGCCCCGGCGATGCCGCCCACGCCGATGATCCGCACGTAGGACTTGAAGATCTGCGGGATGCTCAGATCGGCGATCGGCGCCGTCGCCGGCGGGATCGCCTCGGGCACGAAGCGGCCCAGGCCCGCGACCATCGGCACCAGCAGGAACGTCGCCACGAACGACCCCGAGCAGATGATCGCCGCGTAGCGCGGTCCGATGATGTAGCCGACGCCCACGATGGCCGCGTTGTTCAGCAGCGACAAGCGCATGAAGTGCGACTCGAGGAAACCGCCCAGCCAGACGGACTTGAAGTTGATCTGCTCGGCCATCGCGTGCAGGGTCTGGACCACGCCGTCGTACAGCGCGCCGAGCCCCGCCGCGAGCGCGAGGATGCGCGCCTGGCCGCCCTTGCGTTCGCCCGAGAGCAGGATCTCCGTGGTCGCCGTCGCCTCGGGCCAGGGGAACTGCCCGTGCATCTCGACCATGAAGTGGTGCCGCAGCGGGATCAGGAAGAGGATGCCGAGGCAGCCGCCCAGGAACGACACCAGGATGACCTGCCACACCGAGGGCGAGTGGGGGACCACGCCCTCGGCGGCGAGCATGTACAGCGCCGGGATGGTGAAGACCGCGCCCGCCACCACGTGAGAACTGTTGGCGCCGATGGACTGGGTGATCACGTTCTCCAGCAGCGTGCTGCGCCGCCGCGCCGTCTGCGAGATGCCGATCGCCAGGATGGCGATGGGGATCGCCGCCTCGATGCCCTGGCCGAGCTTCAGGGCCACGTACGCCGCGGCCATCGAGAAGATCGCGCAGAAGAGGAACCCCAGACCGACCGAGCGCGTGGTCACCTCCGGTACGCCGTCGCCCGGCACCACCGGCACGTAGACCTCGTCAGGATTCAGGGGACGACGGGCGTTCTCGGGCAGGTCGCTGCTGGCGTTCTGGGGCGCGTGGGACACGGCGTTCCTCCTGGGGGGCGGGTCTGGGCGCACGTGGTTGTACTGTACGGAGGGGCCGCGGGCGTGGGAAGCGCGAAATCGAGCGGCGCCGCCGGCGGGGGCCGGCGGTCAGGCGGTCACCACGTTGGGGCAAGGCCGGCCGGCCTCGAGGTCGGCCAGGTTGGCGAGGGTGGTCTGGGCGATCGCCGCGAGGGCCTGCTCGGTGAGGAAGGCCTGATGCGCCGTGATGAGCACGTTCGGGAAGGTGAGCAGGCGGGCGAACACGTCGTCCCCGAGCACCTCGTCGGAGCGGTCCTGGAAGAACAGGTGGCCCTCTTCCTCGTACACGTCGAGGGCGAGAGATCCGATCCGGCCGCTCTTGAGGCCCTCGATGACGGCGGGCGTGTCGATCAGCGGCCCGCGACCGGTGTTCACGAGCATCACCCCGGGCTTCATGCGGGCGACGGCCGCGGCGTCGATGAGGTGGTGCGTCTGGGGGGTGAGGGGGCAGTTGAGCGTGACGATGTCCGAGGTCGCCAGCAACTCGTCGAGGCCCACGTAGGGGATGCCCAATTCGGCGAGGACCGGGTTCACGTATGGGTCGTGGGCAACCACCCGACACCGGAAGTGCCACAGCAACCGGGCCACCAGGGCGCCGATGCGGCCGGTGCCGACCACGCCGACCGTCCGGCCGGCGAGGTCGAACCCGACCAGCCCGTCGAGCCTGAAGTTGCCGTCGCGGACGCGATTGTAGGCCCGGGGGATCTTGCGGTTGAGCGCCAGGATGAGCGCGATGGTGTGCTCGGCGACGGCGTTGGGAGAGTAGGCCGGGACGCGCACGACGTCGAGGCCGAGGTCCCGCGCCACCGCCAGGTCGACGTTGTTGAATCCCGCGCAACGCAGGGCGACGTGGCGGACGCCGCGTTCGCGCAGGGCCCGCAGCGCGCGTTCGTGGGCGTGGTCGTTCACGAAGATACACACCGCGTCGTAGCCGCCGGCGAGCAGTGCCGTCCGCGAGGTGAGCCGGTCCTCGACCTCGTCGATCTGGTGGCCGAACGCCGCGTTCGCGGCGGCGAAGCTGTCGTGGTCGTACGCCTTGGTGCTGTACATCAACACTCTCACGTGGCCTCCTGGATCCGCGCGGATTCCTGCCGCAACACCGCGACCAGTTCCTGCACGCTCGCCGCGTCGACGCGGAATCCCAGCAGGCACACCCGGATCACGAGACGACCCTCGAGCCGACACGACGTCAGAAAGGCGCGTCCGCTCGCGTTCACGCGCGAGAGCAGGTCGCGGGTGCGGCGGTCGTCGGGGTCGTCCCGCAGGCGCAGGGTGAGGACCGACAGCTCGGGCGCGGTCACCACCTCGAGCGCGGGCACCGTCATCAACTCGGCGGCGAGTTCGCGCGCCAGCCACCACTTCTCGCGCAGGTTCTCGCGGAACGGGCCGAGGCCGAAGTGCCGCAGGGCGAGCCAGACGCGCAGGCCGCGGAAGTCGCGCGACAGCTCGGGGCCGATCTCGGCGTACTCGCAGCGCAGGTCGGCGTCGTCGCTGGGCGGCATGTAGGAGGCGGCGAGGCCGCGGGGGAAGCGCAGATCAGCGACGCGCCGCGCCAGGAGCGCGCCGGTGCCGTAGGGCATGGCCAGCGACTTGTGGGGGTCGAGAGAGATCGAGTCGGCGCGCGCCATGCCGCGCAGCAACGCGTCGGCCTCGGGCAGCAGGCGGAAGAAGCCGCCGTACGCCGCGTCGCAGTGGAACCAGGCGCCGTGGTCCGCGCACACGTCGGCGATCGCATCGAGCGGATCCACGCGGCCGGTGTTGGTGGTGCCCGCGCTGCCGACCACCAGCACCGGCACCAGGCCGCGCGCGCGATCGGCGGCGATGGCCGCGGCGAGGCGCGCCGGGTCGAGCCGGAGGTCGCGCGACGGCAGCACCACGAGGTTCTCGGGCCGGTAGCCCGCCGCGAAGAGCGCCTTGCCGAGGCAGTGGTGGGTCTGGTCGCCGGCGTAGATGCGCGCGCGGTCCCACGCGGCCTGGGCGCGCTCGCGCGCCGCGATTACCGCCGACAGGACCGCGAGCGAGCTGCCCGTGGTCAGGAAGCCGCCCGCGTCCTCGGGGTAGCCGACGATCTGCGCGAACCAGCGCAGCACGTCGTCCTCGAGGCGCACCAGGGCGGGCGCCGTCGTGAAGGTGCCGGTGTAGGGGTTGAGGGTCATGGCGAGGGCCTGCGCGAGGGACGACACCGGATTGCCCGCGCCGGCGACGTAGCCGAAGAAATGCGGATGGCCCACCACCTGCGCGTCGGGCGCGAGGTCGCGCACCACGTGGTCGACCAGGCGCGCGAGGTCCTCGCCGGTCTCGGGCAGCGGCGCGGACGGCGGCGTCGCCCAGTCGCGCCGCACGCCCCGGCGGGGGACAGGCGCGGCAGGCCCTCCTGCCACTGCACCATCGCCTCGCCGACCACGCGGATGGCCTCGCGCAGTTCGGCGCTGGTCATCGCGAGACGGCGCGGCGACGGCGCGTTCACAGTTCGCGCGTCCACACCGTGAAGCGCAGCTCGTCGGCCACGGTGCGTCCGGGCCGCGGCTGCTCGACGGCCAGCGTGACCCCGCGGTCGACGCAGCGGAAGTCGGGACCGAGGATCGCGCCGAGCGTCGCCTCGTCGCCGTCCAGCCACAGCTCGGGCGGCGTGACGGCGGCGTCCCAGGCGAACTCGTCGGCGATCACCAGCCGGCCGCCCGGGCGCACCAGGCCGCGCGCGCCGCCGAGCCGGCCCAGCAGCGCCTTCGGCGACGGCAGGCGCGACAGGAGGCGGGACACCAGCACCAGGTCGAAGCCCGTCCACTCGGCCGGCAGCGAGCCGGCGTCGGTCTGCTTGTAGGTGATGCGCGCGGCGAGTTCCGGCGCCAGGCCGGCTTCGCCGCTCGCGAGTACGCGCCGCGCCTCCTCGACGACGGCCAGGTGCAGGTCGGCGCCGATCACCTCGCGGTAGAGCGGCGCGAGAGCGCAGGCGAAGCCGCCGGGGCCGCAGCCGATGTCCAGCGCCCGCGCGTCGCCGTTCTGGTGACGACGGATCAGCGCGATCAGCGTCTCCCGGTGCGACGTCGCGGCGGCGAGCCCGGCCGGCAGGAGGTCGGCGAGCGGCGCGAAGGCGGCGCGGGTCTGGGCCGCGAGCGACAGCTCACGCGCCGCGGCCGTCTCGCGCGCGGGAGCGAGCTTCACGACGGCGCCGTCGTTGCCCTCGCGCCGCGGATCGACCACGCGGAAGCCGGCGTGCTGGAAGAAGTGCGGCCGGAAGTGGAACCGCGCGTGGGCCGTGGCCTCGTCGCCGCAGCTGATGAAGCTGCCGCCGAGGAGCATGGTGTGCTGGCCGTCGAAGCAGGGCGTGCTGAAGTCGTCGTAGATGGGGTGGATGCGGAAGCCTTCGAGGGGATGGAAGTCGTCCTCGCACCACTGCCAGACGTTGCCGAAGACGTCGGTGAAGGCGCGCTCGCCGGCGGTCACCGGCGACTCGCTGCCGTGGCGCAGGGAGAGGTTCAGGTCGGGCGACGCGAACAGCCGCCAGGCCGCGGCGGCGTCGGCGAGACGCGCGGCGGGCAGCAGGCCGGCGGCGGCGCGCAGGCGATGGTGCTCGGCCTCGGTCGGCAGGCGCAGCGGGACGGCACGGTTCTCCACCTCGGTGCGCCAGGCGCAGTAGGCCCGCGCCTCGTGGACGTTCACGTCGGCGGGCCAGTCCCAGGGCATGACGACCGCCTCGAAGATGGTGCGCAGCAGGTACTGGTGCGAGCCCTGCGGCCCGCTCGGCATCCAGAAGGTCGGCCACTTCACGTTGCGGAAGGCGCGCCAGCGCCAGCCCTCGTCGGTCCACCAGCGCGGCTCGCGGTAGCCGCCGGCCGCCACGAAGGCGTGGAACTCGCCGTTGGTCACCAGGTGGCGCGAGGCGGCGAAGGGCTCGACGCGCGCCTCGCGGGCGCCGTACTCGTTGTCCCAACCGAAGCTGGGGAAGGTCTCGTCCTTGCCGATCCAGGCGGTGCCGGCCGGCACGTCCTGCAGCGGGTTCGCGGGGTAGTCGCGGCCGGGGACGGGGTCGCGCCAGGGCGCCGTCGTGGCCGCGTCCACCACCTGCGCGCTCGGGTGCAGGCGAGGGAACTCCGCCGGCCGGCGCACCAGTTCGAGCGGCAGCTCGCGCATCAGCACGCTCGACGTCTCGAGGTGGATGCGCTCGTGCTCGAAGCCGAGGAAGAGGCCCCACAGCGGCGCGTCGGGGCCGATCGGCGCGTGGCCGTCGGCGAGGCCCGGGTGGGTGGCGATGATCCGGCTCACGAGGGCGTGCACCTCGCGGCGGTAGGCGCGGCACTCGGAGACGCTGGGCCACGACATGTCGTTCTTGGAGAGGTCGTCCCAGCTCATCTCGTCGACGCCGGTCTCGAAGAGCTGCTCGTAGTAGGGGTCGATCGGCGCGTCGGCCAGGCCCGCGACGCGCAGCTTGTTCACGTAGAGCGCGGCCGGGTGCGTGTAGTAGAACACCATCGGGTGGCGCAGGTTGTGGTACGGCGGGCGGAAGAAGGCCGCCTCGCTCGCGAGGCCGGCGAAGAGCAGTTCCGTGAGGGTCCACCCGTTGTCGAAGTAGGCCTGCGCCTCGGCGCGCGTACACGTGGCGAGGTTCGGGGGCGGCAGCGCGCCGACGGTGCCGTCGGGGCGGCGGCCGGGACAGCCGGGGTCAGCCGGCGAGATACCCGTCCACCACGCGCGGTCCCGGGGGAAGGCGACGACCTCGCGGCCGAGATTGGCGTGCCACGACTCATGACCCGCGGTCAATTGACCCGCCGTCGCGACGGACGGGGAGTGGCGGTCGAGGTTGGGGTTGCGGCTGGTGTGCGTGCTCATCTTGGCCTCCCGGATGGCGGTCCGATGGCCCCAATTCAAGCACGAATCTAGGGAAGGTGCTAGGGGCTGGCACGGGAAATGCGATTGCGCCGTGGATTGCCGCGCCTTCGTGCGCCCTGTCCAGGGGAATCCCGCAGCTCTTTCCGGAGGTGGATCGATGAGAAGGACACTGGTGACCACGCTCGTTCTCTGCATCGCGCTCGGCTCGGCGCTGGCCGCCCTCGCGGCGACGCCGCAGGAAGAGGCGAAGGCCCTCGTCGACGCGGCAGCGGCCTACATGAAGACCAACGGCAAGGACGCCGCGCTCGCCGAGTTCAACAAGGCCACGGGCCAGTTCGTCAAGGGCGACCTCTACGTTTTCGCCTATGACCTGACGGCGACCATCGTGGCGCATCCCAAGAACCCGAAGCTGATCGGCAAGAACCTCATGGAGGTTCCGGACACCGACGGCAAGCTCTTCCGCAAGGAGATCGTCGGCACCGCCAAGGCCTCCGGATCGGGCTGGGTGGACTACAAGTACCTGAATCCCGAGACCAAGAAGGTCGAGGCCAAGACGACGTTCGTCCAGAAGGTGGGCGACCTCGTCCTGTGCTGCGGGACCTACAAGTAGCGTTGGGTCGACCGGCAGGTCTTGCCGGCCTGCCGGTCAATCTTTGCCGTCGGACGAGAGGATCGGGGCATGAGAGAAGCCATGGCGAACCTGTCCATGACGAAGAAACTCCTGGTTTCGCCCATCGTCGTCGTGGTTTCGATGATCTTGCTGGTGGGCATGGCGTACGTCGGGTTCTCGCGGCAGTCGGCGGCGATCGACGATCTCTACAACAATCGCTTCGTCGGTTACCAGAGCTGCTCGCGGATCATCAACGACGTCAACGTCGTCCACAAGAACATCTACAAGATCCTCAGCCTCGCCGGATCCAACGCCGACGGAGCGATCATCGAGGCGCTGGCGAAGGAGCAGCTGGCGGTTCTCGAGGAGACGCAGCGTTTCGCCGCGGACCTCGCCCAGCGTGAGAATCTCGACGACGCGGAGAAGGCGCTCCTGGAGAAGGCCCTGGCGACGTTGACGCCTTACCGAGAGCAGGCCGCCATGACCCTGGACATGGCCATGGCGGACTACAGCGTCGCGCTAACCTTCATGGGGGGCGTCGACGCGGAGTTCCAGGCGATGCACCAGGCCCTGGCGGAGCTGCAAGCCCTGGAGGACACCCTGGGCCGGGAGAACCACGGCGCCTCGAAGGCCGGGTTCAGCGCCATGCTGCGCAACTTCATCCTCGTCGCCGTCGCCGTCGTGATCTTCTCCATCGCCGTGAGCCTGGTCATCACGCGAATGATCTCGACGCGGTTGCGCGAGACCATGGACGTCATCGGCCAGGTCGCCGAGGGGGACCTCACGCACACCATCTCGTCGTCGTCGAGCGACGAGTTCGGCCGGCTGGCACAGTCGGTCGACGCCATGCGTTCGAAGATGGGCCAGGCCGTCGGCGAGTCGAAGGGCATCGCCCAGCACCTCTCGGAATCCGCCTCGGAGCAGGCCGCCTCGCTCGAGGAAACGGCCGCCTCCCTGGATGAGCTGGAGTCCATGACGCGCCAGAACGCCAGCAACACCGGCGAGGCCAACCGCCTCATGGCCGCCGCCAACGAGATCATCGAGAAGGCGAACCAGTCGATGGTGCAGCTCGCCCTGTCGACGCAGCAGATCGCCGAGGCGAGCCAGCGGACCCAGAACATCGTCAAGAGCATCGACGAGATCGCCTTCCAGACCAATCTCCTGGCCCTGAACGCCGCCGTGGAAGCGGCCCGGGCGGGCGACGCCGGCGCCGGCTTCGCCGTGGTGGCCACGGAGGTGCGCAACCTCGCGCAGCGCGCCACCGAATCGGCTCAGAGCACCTCGGCGCTGATCGAGGACACCGTGCAGAAGGTGCGCGACGGCGAGCGCCTGGCGCAGGCGACCCGCGGCGATTTCGACGCCGTGACCGCCGCCGCCTCGAGCGTGGTGGCCCTCATGGCCGACATCTCCGCGGCGACCGCCGAGCAGTCCGAGGGGATCAGCCAGATCAACCGCGCCGTCAACGAGATGAACCTCGCGATCCAGAAGAACGCGGCCGCCGCCGAGGGCCTCACCTCGGCGATGGCCATGTTCCGCACGGAGGTTCACGGCGGCTGACGCGCCCGCCGCCGGCAGACCGCGCGTCGAGATTCGAATCAGCGAGTCTGAGCTTGCTCGATCCCTGGAATGGACTGCAGCCAGACGTCGGGGCAGCCTGGCGCTCCGTGCTCCGCCTACGCGATCGCCGATCTCGCCGCCTACCGGTCGGCGACCGGGCGCTCGCCCGCGCTTTGGTCTGGTGACACCCATTGACTCGGTGTTATCATCGAGACGGCCGCAGCACCAGGGCGCATTCCGGTCTGGGGGAACAACTCGTGAAATTGCCGTGTCTTGCCGCACTATGCCTGGCAGTGGGCGCCACGGCCATGACCATGGCCCAACCCTGCGACAATTGGACCGGCACCATGCCGCCGCCGATCGTTTATCCCAGCATCTTCGGCCAGGACATCCTGGCGCACGGCAACCTGGTGCTCGTCGCCGACGATTCGCTGCTGGTCTATGACCTCGACCACCCGGCGCAACCGCTCATTGGGCGCTGCGCGTTGCCGGCGACTGCGAATCCGGCACCGCGACTGCGCGCGATCGAGGGCCGGGTTTACGTGGTCTTCGCCCCCTTTGGCGTCCTGCGCCTTGACTTGACGGATCCCACGCGTCCGGCCTGGCAAACGGCCTTCGTGCCCGGCACCGACGTCACGGATCTCGCCGCTTTCGCAGGCGGCGTCGTGGTGGTGTCCGCGCCGGGGGATATCCACGTACTCGATTCTCTCGAACCGGAAGCCCAGGTGATTGCCCACGTCAGCGGCCAGGACGGAATCGAAGACGACCTGTTCAGTGTCGCCGCGTATAACCACACTGCCTGCGTCGGCGGTCGAGGTTTCGCGGTGATCGACCTTACCGACCCGGCGGCGCCGGTGATCTCTGATCGCACGCTTCCGTTCAGCCCGGATTTCGACTGTGGGGTAGACTCCATCGTCATGTCCGAGGACCGCGCCGCCGCGGTCGCGCGGATATACAACCTCTCCGACCAGACTTCGGAAACCTATCTGTACGCCTTCGACGTCGACGGCCCGCCCGGCTCGCCGCCAGCCGACGTCCAACCTCTCTCAGCAGGAGTCTTCGACCTCGAACTCATGGGTGACCGACTCGTCGGCGCTACCACGTCCTACCTGCTCGCCTATTCCTGGCCGGAACTGGTCATGGAGGCCATGGCCGCGCATCCGCGGGCTTTTGCCTTTGGCCCAGAGATCGCCGCCACGGACGCGAGCCTCCTGCTGCTGGAACAAGGGGGGTCATTTGATTCGTCAGGCCTCATGGAGTACCCGCTCGCCGCAGCCCTCATGGTTCCGCCCGTGGCCATGCTGCCACAGGGCTACGCGCCCGCAGGTTGCGGCCGATTCGGCCGGACGAATCAGACGGAGATCGAATGGTTCGGATACGATTGGTTCGGCACGTCGACAGTCGAGATCTACGACCAGCAGGATCCGCGCGAACCGATCGCCATCCACACCCTGGAATGCGCCATCTCGGATGACCGTTCGTGTTCGCACGAAATCATCGGTCCCCACGAGCGCTGGGCCATCATCGAGTCGAAGGTCGCGGAATATTACGGGGGCGACGTGACAAATTCGATGTCGGTGTTTGTGGTGGACGCACAGGGCAACCAGTTCCCCTGCATCGAGGGAGTATACGGTTACTGCACCGTAGTAGGTGACAAGGTCTGGACCATTGCGCGGCGCCCGAACGGCGAGAATCGGATCGAAGCCTTCGACCTGAGCGGCGACCGGCCAGTGTCGTTCGGCGCCCAGGACGTGACGGGATCGGTAGGCCAGCCATACGTGATTGACAACTTGATGTTGAACGTGGGCGGTCCGTACGTTTGGGTCTACGACGTGACTGACCCGGCGTCCATCATCTATCGAGGCGAGTTGACCGCACTCGCGCAATTCTACGCGCTTCTGCCGCCTGAGGTCGACAATCTGATTGTCGCGACAACCGATGATGGTCTTGCCGTGTTGGAAATTGTGCCGCAAGCCGATCCGCCGGTCATTTCACGGTCCTATCTGACTCTCGGTCGCGTCCAGGTGGTGGCCGCCCGTCGTGGCGATCTCGTGGCGACGAGCGACCGGCAAGGCTGGCGCCTGGTCTCGATCGCGGATCCTGGCGCGCCGGTCGTCGTCAGCGAAACCCTGGACCAGGATGTCGACGGCTTCATCTGGTCGGAAGACTTCCTCTACGTCGGCGTGCCCGGCGGCATCTACCTGTACGATGTCGTAGATCCGGCGACGCCGATCTTCGTCGGGCAGGTGGCTGGAAGTTCCTCCGCTGGCGGGCCCTGCGCCAAAGACTACTACCTCATGGACGGCTCCCGGGTGTATCCGCGGGACTGCGCCGATCCGCTGTCCAGCGATGGCGGTCAACCGGACGACGATCTGCCAGCCGCGCCGCCGGGCGCCGTCGTCCTGCACGCCGTGGCGCCGAATCCGTTCAACCCGCGGATGACCGTGACCTTCGATCTCGCCCAGGCGGAGCGGGTGGCCATCACCATCCACGACCTCCAGGGACGGCGCGTCGCGACCCTGGTCGAGGCGGAGGGCGTGGCCGGCCGGCAGGCCGTGACCTGGGCGGGCGTCGACGCGCAGGGTGAACCCCTGCCGTCGGGAACCTATCTTGTGCGGCTGGCGACCGACTCCGCCGTTCGGACGGTCAAGGCCGTGCTCGTCCGCTGAGCGGTCGTTCAACCCGCTCACCCTGTGCGATGGCGACAGACGGGCACGTGTCGATCAGACGATACCGCGCCTCGCGAATGTCGGAACGGGCCTGGAATCCGATTTATTAGCCGCGACCCAACTCGAGAACCCGGAAGGGGAGATCCCGGCATGAACGACCTGATCTACGTGGGCACCGACGGTGGCGCCACCACGTCCAAGGTGGGCGCCGTGCGCGCCGACGGCACGCCCGTCTCCACCAGGCTGCTGCAGGCCGCCACCGGCGCGGCGCAGGGGCCCGACGCGGTCGTGCGCGGCTGGGTCGAGGCCGTGGAGGCCTACCTCCGGCAGTATGACGTGCAGTGGGACCAGGTCGGCGGCGTGGGGCTGGCGATTCCCGGGCCGTTCCAGCGCTACGGCGTGTTCGACCGCTCGGCCAACCTGCCGCCCGAGTTCGCGGGCTTCGACGTGTACACGGCTTACGGCGAGGCGCTGGCCGCGCGCGCGGGGCGCGCCATCCCGCTGGTGGTCGGCAACGACGGCAACATGGGCGGCATCGCCGAGGCCCAGCACGCCCGCGGCGGCGCCGACGGCACCGTCGTCATGCTCGCTCCCGGCTCGGGTCTGGGCTGCGCCTACATCGACCGCACCGGTCTCGCCCTGGACGGCGACGCCTTCGCCGGCATGGAGGCGGGCCACCTGCCGGCGCCGCTGCACCTGCTCGGCGAACGGGCATTTCCCTGCGGCTGCGGACGCACGTGGGGTTGCGTCGAGGTGTACACCAGCCTGGCGGGATTGCCGTACCTGCTCGAGGAACGGCTGCCGCGATACGCCGACCATGAGCTGGCGCGGTCGTCCCGGAGCCTCAAGGAGAAGGCGTTCGGCCTGCGAGGTCTGGCCCAGCAAGGGGACGCGCTGGCGCTCGAGATCTTCGACCTGCAGGCGCGGGCGCTCGGCCTGCACGTGGCCACGCTGACGATGGTGCTCGATCCGTCGTTCTTCGTCATCGGCGGCGGCCTGATGGACCCCGAGGCGACCACCACGACGTTCCGTGAGCGGTACCTGGGCATCGTGCGCCAGGCGGCGCGCGAGTTCCTGTGGCCCGGTCAACGCGACACGGTGCGCATCGTGCCGGCGGCGCTCGGCGATCTCTCGCAGGCGATCGGAGCGGCGCTGGCGGCGCGGTACCAGCAGCTCGCCGGCGACTCCAGGGTCGGGACCTGAACGGGCCCAGCCCTGTCTGGTCGGATTTCGTGGCTGCGGCGCCGTGAATGCCCATGTGTCGCGTGCGTCTTTTCGATCACCGGCAATTTCGCGTGTTTGGCTCGCCCAACGACGCGTTTCCGCCGCCAGGTTCGTCCTAGCTTCGTAACGGGATCGGGACGCCGGTCTGTTGATATTTCGCGGCTTTATTTGACCTGGCGGCCCTAGCCTTCGCCCGAGCCTTCCCCTTGGGAATTCCCCCCGAAAGCGTTACATTGAACCCTTCTCTGGTCCCGGTCCCGCCACCCACGGAGGAATCGTGGCTCCCCATGACGAGAGTTTCGCCCCTGTTCCTGTCGCAACGCTGGACGACGACGCCCTGCGCGCCTGGTTGCGCGCCCGCGGCCTGACCCTCAACGCCACCGAAGCGCGCCGCGTCGAGGAACTGCTCGGTCGTCCCCCGACGCTGTGCGAGATGACGCTCTTCGACACCATGTGGAGCGAGCACTGCTCGTACAAGAGCAGTCGTCGCCATCTCAAGGCCAACCTGCCGGGCGACGCGGGCAACGTGATCCTCGGCCCGGTGGAGGACGCGGGGATCATCGACTTCGGCGAGCACGAGGGCCGGCGCTGGGGCATCGTCATCGCGCACGAGAGCCACAACCACCCGAGCCAGGTGATGCCCGTCGAGGGCGCGGCGACGGGGATCGGCGGCATCGTCCGCGACGTGTACTGCATGGGCGCCGAGGTGATCGGCGTGCTCGACCCGCTGCGCTTCGGCTGGCCGCTGCCGCAGAATTCCGCGGACGATCACGGCGCGGCGCACCGCCTGGACATCGCGCGCGAGGTGGTCACCGGCATCTGGGAGTACGCCAACGCCATCGGCGTGCCGAACCTGGGCGGCGACGTCTACTTCCACCCGTCGTTCGACGAGAATTGCCTGGTCAACGTGGTGGCCCTCGGCCTGGTCGACCAGGCGCGCATCACGCGCAGCGCGGTGCCGAAGCAGGCCGCCGAAGAACCGTATGACCTGATCCTGGTCGGCAAACCCACCGACTGGAGCGGCATGGGCGGGGCGGCCTTCGCCTCGGCCACCCTCGACGCCGCCGCCGCGACCGAGAACAAGGGCAGCGTGCAGACGCCCGACCCGTTCCTCAAGCGCATCCTGACCATCGCCAACCGCGCGGTGCTGGAGTTCGCCTTCGCCGAGGGCGTCACCATCGGTTTCAAGGATCTCGGCGCCGGCGGCGTGGCCTGCGTGACCAGCGAGCTGTGCGACGCGGGCGGCTTCGGCTGCGACGTCGACCTGGCCCTGGTGCACGTCGGCGCGGGCGACGTGCCCGCGCGCGTGGTGGCCTGCAGCGAGACGCAGGAGCGCTACGGCCTCGCGGTGCCGGCGCGCCTGACGGCGCAGATCCTCAAGATCTACAACGAGGACTACGCGCTGCCCGAGGTGTACGACGGCGCCTGCGCGCGCCGCATCGGCCGCGTCACCGCCGAGCCGCGCTACGTGCTGCGGCGGGGCGACGACGTGCTCTGCGACGCGCCCATCACCACCATCACCGAGGGCATCCGCTACGACCGCCCGGCCGAGCCATCGCGCCCCGCGCAAGTGCCCCTCGACGCGCGCCTGCCCGAGGCCTCCGTCCGCGCGCTCGCCGACGAGTGGGTCGCGCTGATGGGCCACCCGAACGTGGCGAGCCGCGAGTATCTCTTCCGCCATTACGACAGCGAGGTGCAGGCCTGCACCATCTTGCGCCCCGGCGAGGCCGACGCGGGCGTCACCGCGCCGGTGCCCGGCTGCCGGCGCGCCATCGCCATCGCCGCGGACGGCAACCCGCTGCTGGGCCTGGCCGATCCCTGGACCGCGGGCGCCATGGCCGTGGTCGAGGCCTGCCGCAACGTGGTCTGCGTCGGCGGCGAGCCGGCGGCCATCACGGATTGCCTCAACTTCGGCAACCCCGAGGAGCCGCGCGCGATGGGCGCGTTCGTCGAGGGCGTGCGCGGCATCGGCGATGCCTGCCGCGGCCTCGGCCGCCTGTCGGCGCCGGGCGACCCGCTGCCCGTGGTCTCGGGCAACGTCAGCTTCTACAACCAGAGCGCGTCGGGCCGCTCGGTGGCGCCGTCGCCGATCGTGGCCTGCGTCGGTGTGGTGGACGACCACGCCCGCAGCCGCAGCCTGCGGCTGAAGAACGCGGGCGACCGCCTCTACCTCGTCGGTCGTCCCGTGGCCGATCTCGGCGGCAGCCTCTATCTCGACGCGGGTTACCAGGCCGGTCGGCCGGCGGTGCCCGAGGTGGATTTCGCGGCGATCCGCGCCGAGCTGTCCGGCGTGCTGTCGCTGGTGCGCGCGGGGCTCGCCAACGCGGTGCACGACATCAGCGACGGCGGCCTCGCCGTCGCCCTCGCCGAGATGGCCGTGGGGCTCGAGGGCCAGGCGCGGCGCGGCGCGGAGCTGGAGATCCCGGCCGACTTCGGCGACCTCAGCCTGCGCGAGGTGCTCTTCAACGAGCGCGGCGGCTTCGTGGTCACCTGCGCGGCGGAGCGCGCCTTCGAGGTCGAGAAGCTGCTGTCGTTCGCCGGCGCGCCGTGGTGGCCGCTCGGCGAGGTGACGGACGGCCCGCAGTTCCACGTGCGCGGCGCGCGCGGCGAGGACGTGGTGGTCGCGGTGGCGGATCTGGCGCGCGCCTGGCAGACCGGGCTGCCGCGGCTCTTCGGCGGCGAGGCCGCCGTGGCAGCGTTGCCCGCCGCCGCGCCGGCGCCGAACGGGGACCAGGAGTCCACGCCGGCCGCGATGGTGAACCTCGGCCGTCGGCCGCGCGTCGCCGTGTTGCAGTTGCCGGGCGTGAACTGCGAGGACGAGTCGGCGCGCGCGATCGCCCACGTGGGCGGCAGCGCCGAGGTGTTCCGCTGGACCCGCGGCGCGGCGGAGCTGGCGGCGTTCGACGGCTTCCTGGTGCCGGGGGGCTTCTCGTACCAGGACCGGGTGCGGGCCGGCGCCGTCGCCGCCAAGGACCCGCTGCTCGAGGTGCTGCGCCAGGCTGCCGGCGGGGGCAAGCCGATGCTCGGCATCTGCAACGGTTGCCAGGTGCTGGTCGAGTCGGGCATCGTGCCGGGCATCGAGCCGGGCGCCGTGGAGGTGGCTCTGGCGGCCAATCGCACCGCGGGCCGGCGCGGCTACTACTCGCGCTGGGTCAACCTCACCGCGGTCGCCGGCAGTCGCTGCGCGTTCGTCGCGGGACTCGAGGACGCCTTCCCCGTGCCGATGGCGCACGCCGAGGGCCGCTTCACGCACGAGGACCCGGCGTTCTTCACCCGGCTGCTGCGCGACGGCTACGTGGCCCTGCGCTACGAGCCGCTACCCGGCGGCTCGGGCGGCAACCCCAACGGTTCGCTCGCCGACGTCGCCGGCCTGACCAACTCCGGCGGCAACGTGCTGGCCCTGATGCCCCATCCGGAGCGGGCGCTGCTGCTCGCCTCGGTGCCCGAGGACCTGCCGTCGCCCTGGGGCGCGCGCCGTCGCGCGGCCGCCGGCGTCGCGCTGCGACTCGCGCAGCCCGGGCCCGGCTTGCCCCTGCTGCGCCGGCTGGTGGAACTATGCTGACCGGGAACCACGCGGACCCTGCGCGGGTGGAAGGACGCATGAGCGCACAGAACACCCTCCTGACGAGCCACAAGGGCGTCGACCTGCACGCGGCCACCGCCGTGCGCGTCATGCAGCGCCATCTCGGCGGCGGCGACGCGCTGGTCGCGCTGCACCGCTGCGAACTGCACACCTCGTGGGAGGCGCCCGGGGTGCCCGCGGTGGCCGATCTGCTGGAGATCGGTCGCTACTTCAATCCGAACAAGCACCACTACGGCCACTTCCGCGACGAGAACGCGGGGCCGACCTGGTATGGCCCGACGGTGGCCTCGGGCGGCGTCCTCGCGGAGGGCTGGCCCGGCGTGGTGGTCGCCGCGTCCCTGGAACCGGCGCCCGCCGATCTCTACGACCGCCTCCTCGGCGGCCCCGTGCCGGCCGGATGCGTCGCCGTGGACCTCGTGGCCTGCCCGCTGGGCGAGGCCGGACCGGTGCTCTCCGGCGTGCTGTGGCGGCTGGTCCTGGTGGACGACGGTCGCGACCCCGCGCGCCTCGCCGATCGGCTGGCCGTCGCCCGCGCCGGCGATCAGGGCCTGCTCGTCAATCCCCACGCCGAGGGCTGGCTCAGCGCCGTGCGCCGACCGCTCGCGGTGACCACTTCCGGGAGGCGTTCATGATCGACCCCCGTCACTGGCGCGAGGAATGCGGCGTCGTCGGCATCGCGGGCGTCAAGGGGGCCGCCGAGCTGGCGAGCCTCGCCCTGCACGCGCTGCAGCACCGCGGGCAGGAGAGCGCCGGCATCACCGTCGCCGACGGGCTCTGCGTGCAGACCCACAAGCGGATGGGCATGGTCGCCGACATCTTCGACGAGGCCACGGTGAAGACGCTGCCGGGCCACTTCGCCATCGGGCACGTGCGCTACAGCACGTCGGGGTCGTCCGAGCTCATCAACGCCCAGCCGATCCAGGTGGCCAGCGCCAAGGGCGCCATCAGCCTCGCCCACAACGGCAACCTCGTGAACGCGCCGCAGCTGCGCAAGACCATGGAGGAGCACGGGTCGATCTTCTCCACCACCAGCGACAGCGAGGTCATCCTGCACCTGGTGGCGCGCAGCCGCGCCGAGACCGTGGCCGACAGCCTCATGGAGGCGCTGCCTCAGGTGAAGGGCGCCTACAGCCTGGTGGTGCTCACGCGCGACAAGGTGATCGCGGCGCGCGACCCGATGGGTTTCCGGCCGCTGTGCCTGGGCCGCTTCCAGGACAGCTACGTGGTGGCGAGCGAGAGCTGCGCCTTCGACATCATCGGCGCGCGCTACCTGCGCGACGTCGAGCCGGGCGAGCTGGTGATCCTGGGCGAGGGCGATCTGGCCAGCCGCCGGCTGGCGCCCAAGGCGCCGGAGCGGTTCTGCGTCTTCGAGCACGTCTACTTCTCGCGGCCCGACAGCAAGATCTTCGGCGTCAGCGTGGAGTGGGCGCGCCGCCGCAGCGGCGAGATCCTGGGCCGCGAGGCGCCGGCCGACGCCGACCTGGTGATGGCGGTGCCCGACTCCAGCAACACCGCCGCCCTCGGCTACGCGCGTGGCACCGGCCTGCCCTTCGAGCTGGCCCTGATCCGCAATCATTACGTCGGCCGCACCTTCATCTCGCCGGCGCAGAAGGTGCGCGACATGTCGGTGCGCATCAAGTTCAACCCCGTGCGCGAGGTGCTCGAGGGCAAGCGCGTCGTCGTCGTGGACGACTCGATCGTCCGCGGCACCACCATGCGCAAGCTGGTCAAGCTGCTGCGCAACGCGGGCGCGCGCGAGGTCCACCTGCGCATCGCCTCGCCCCCGGTGACCAACCCGTGCTTCTACGGCATCGACACGCCGCGGCGCAAGGAGCTGATCGCCTCGAGCCACACCGTCGACGAGATCGCCACCTACCTGCGCGTGGACTCGCTGCACTACCTGTCGCTGACCGGGCTGCTCGAGGCGACCGGCGAGGGCCACCGCTACTGCACGGCCTGCTTCACGGGCCAGTACCCGGTGCCCTTCGACGAGGAGACGGCCAAGGACATCTTCGACCGGCATGCCGCCGGCGCGGAGATCATCCTCGAGCCGCGCGACGGCGGCGGACCCGGCGGCGGTACGGCCTAGATGCAAGCCCGCGCCGTCGACTCCCGCCATGACCACCCCGAAGACCTGGGACGGACCCTGCTCGGCCGCGTGCTGCCGCTGGTCGGCAAGCCCGGCCGCTACATCGGCGGCGAGCACGGCTCGCCCGCGGCCGACCGCTGGCGCGCCGGCGGCGTGAACATCCTGCTCTGCTTCCCCGACGCCTACGAGGTGGGCATGTCCCACGTCGGCCTGCGCGTGCTGCACCACCAGCTCAACCTGCGCGACGACACCTTCTGCGACCTCGCCTTCGCCCCGTGGCCCGACATGGAGGACGCGATGCGGCGAGAGGGCCTGCCGCTCTACGGCCTCGCGTCCCGGCGGCCCGCGCGGCAGTTCGACCTCGTCGGCTTCTCGCTGGGCTACGAGCTGGGCTACACCAACGTCCTGACCATGCTCGACCTCGCGGGCCTCGCCCTGCGCGCCGCCGACCGTGGCGAGGACGACCCCCTGGTGATCGCCGGCGGCTCCTGCGCGATGAACCCCACGGTCATGGGGCCGTTCTGCGACGCCATCTTTCCCGGTGACGGCGAGCCCGCGGTGGCCGACGTGGCCGCCTTGCTGGGGCGCGGGCGGGCAGAGGGCTGGCCGCGCGCGCGCCGCCTCGCCGAGTTGCACGCCGTCTCCGGCGCCTGGCATCCGGGGGTGACGGCACCCGTCGCGACGCGCGTGCTGCCCGACCTGAACGCCTCGCCGCCGCCCGACGTGATGGTGCCCACCATCGAACCCGTGCACGACCGCATCGCCATCGAGGTGATGCGCGGCTGCGCGCGCGGCTGCCGCTTCTGCCAGGCCGGCATGATCCAGCGGCCGGTCCGCGAGCGGGACGCGGCCGGCATCGTCGCCGGCGCCGGCGACGCGGCGGCGAAGACGGGCCTGCGCGAGATCGGCCTGCTGTCGCTCTCGACCTCCGACTACAGCGGCCTCGACGTGGCGGTCGCCGGCATCCAGGATTCCCTGGCCGGGACCCACACCAACCTGGTCCTGCCCAGTCTGCGCGTGGATTCGGTGAGCCCGGACCTCTACGACCGCATCAGCCGCGAGCGCCCCGCGAGCTTCACCTTCGCGCCGGAAGCCGGCACCCAGCGGCTGCGCGACGTCGTCAACAAGCGCCTCGCCGACGCCGACATCCTGCGCACGGCGGCCGACGCCTTCCACGGCAAGGTCAAGACCATGAAGCTCTACTTCATGATCGGCCTGCCCACCGAGACCGACGACGACCTGCGCGGCATCGTCGACCTGGTCGCCCGCGTCGCGGCCCTCGCGCCGCAGGGCGGCACCCAGCTCACCGTCTCCGTCTCGCCGTTCTCGCCCAAGGCCCACACGCCCTTCCAGTGGTCGGGGCAGATCCCGCGCGAGGAGATCGCCCGACGCAACCACCTGGTCGCCGCCGGCCTGCGCGGCCTGCGGGTGAAGGTGAGCCTGCGCGATCCCGACATCAGCGTCCTGGAATGCGCGCTCGGCCTGGGCGACGCCCGCCTGGCCGACGTCGTCGAGACGGCCTGGCGCGCGGGCGCGCGCTTCGACGGCTGGGACGAGAGCTTCGACGCCGCTCGCTGGCAGGAGGCGTTCCGCGCGGTGGGCGTGGACCCCTGGCAGTACGCGCAGCCGCGGGACCTGGACGCGCCCTTGCCGTGGGACTCCGTACGCGGCCCGGTGGACCGCGCGTTCCTGGCGGCGGAGTGGGCGCGGGCCCTGGCGGGGGAGACCACGCCGGACTGCCGCCTCGAGGGCGATTGCGTCGCCTGCGCGGCGTGCGCGGGCGACATCGGGCACGTGGCCGCGCGGCTCGAGCCGGCGCCGGTGGTCCTGACGCGGCTGGCCGTCAGCCCCGCCGCGGAGCCGGTCCGGCCCGCCGCCGGGCCGCCCACGCCCCGTTCGGAGCAGTGGCGGCACTGGCGGGAGCAGGCCTCGGCGAAGGTCTGGTATCGCCTGGAGTACAGCAAGCAGGGCGCGATGGCCTTCCTGGGCCACCTGGACTTCCAGCGGCAGCTACAGTTCGCCCTGCGCCGTTCGTCCTTGCCGATCGCCTACAGCAAGGGGTATCATCCGCATCCGTTGCTGAAGTTCGGCCCGCCGCTGCCGGTCGGAGTTGCTGGGGAGCGCGAGGTCCTCGATCTTGCCCTGCTCACCGAGGCCCCGGACCTGGCGGCGAGGCTCGACCGCGAGATGCCTGCCGGTCTCGGTGTGCTGCGGGCCGTGGTCGTGGGGACCATCACCCCGCCGCCGATCGAGACGCGGGCGCAACGACTCGACTACCGGGTCGTGTTCCCGGATCGCCCGGCCGACCGGCCCGATCCGGACGTCGCGCGCGCCGCGGTCGCGGCGTTCCTGGCGACCGACCGCTGGCCGCTCCTGCGCCGTCGTCCCAAGGGGGATGCCGAGATCGACGCGCGCAGCCTCGTGCCGGTCGATGGGCTGGCCTGGGAAGCGGGACCCGGCGCCCTGCCGCCGCTGCGCGTGAGCCTGGTGCGCGTCGGCGAGGGCGCGGGGCTGCCGATTCATGATCTTCTGGGCGCGCTGTTCGGTGCGGCGCTGCCCGAACCGAGATTTTGCTCGGTGACCCGGACGGGGATGAGCGGTGGCGATGCCCGCGGTCGCTGGCTCTCGCCCCTGGACGAGGTCCTCGAGACGCGTCGTCAGATCTGGCTGCAGGCCCACCTGCAGGCCTGAGGCTCGCGTGCCGGACGGCGCCACACGAAAGGGACCATGCGCAAGGACATCATCATCAACACGGCGCCTCACGAGGTCCGCGTTGCCATCCTGGAAGACGGCGAGATCGTCGAGCTTCTGATCGAGCGGGCCGACGCCCGCCGCATCGTCGGGAACATCTACAAGGCCAAGGTCAGCTCGGTGAAACCCGGCCTGCAGGCCGCCTTCATCGACATCGGCCTGGAGAAGGCCGGCTTCCTGCATGCCTCCGACATCCAGCACGGGGGCGACCTCGGCGACGTGGAGGACGACGACGACGAGCCCGCCAGCGAGCGGCGCGGTCGTCACGACCCCATTCCCGACATCAGCGACATGCTCAAGGTCGGCGACGAGATCCTGGTGCAGGTGACCAAGGAGCCCATCAGCACCAAGGGCCCCCGCCTGACGGCCGACATCAGCCTGCCCGGCCGCTACCTGGTGATGATGCCCAAGGGTCGTCACGTGGGCGTCTCGCGCAAGATCGCCGACCGCCGCGAGCGCGTGCGCCTCAAGCAGCTGCTGCAGCAGAACCGGCCCGACAAGGGCGCGTTCATCATCCGCACGGCGGCCGAGACGGCGAGCGAGGATTCGATCAAGCAGGACGTCCGCTACCTCAGCGACCTGGCCACGCAGATCGCCGAGACCGCGCGCACGGCGCCGGCCCCGTCCCTGGTCCACGAGGACGTGGGCATGGTGGTCAGCCTGGTCCGGGACATCTTCAAGGAGGACGTCCAGGAGCTGATCATCGACGAGGGCGAGGACCACAAGCGCCTGGTCAACTACGCCCGGGTCTTCGCGCCCGAGCTGAAGGGCCGCATCCGCCTCTACAAGGGCGACCTGCCGATCTTCGACCACTACGACATCGAGACGGAGATCAAGAAGTCCCTCGACAAGCGCGTCTGGCTCAAGAAGGGCGGCTACCTGATCATCGAGCCGACCGAGGCGCTGGTCTCCATCGACGTCAACACCGGCCGCTTCACCGGCAAGCGCAACCAGGAGGACACCATCCTCCAGACCAACATGCTGGCGGCCCGCGAGGTCACCCGGCAGCTGCGCCTGCGCGACATCGGCGGCATCATCGTCATCGACTTCATCGACATGGAGAACGAGGCCAACAAGCGGCGCGTCCTCAACGAGATGCGCAATCACCTGAAGTACGACCGCGCCCGCACCAAGGTCTTCCAGATCAGCGGCCTCGGTCTCATCGAGATGAGCCGCCAGCGCGTGCGCCCGTCCCTGCTCAGCCAGCTCAGCGACCCGTGCCCCTACTGCGCCGGCACCGGCAAGGTCATGTCGCTCGAGACGCAGGCCAACCGCATCGAGCGCCTGATCCACCGCATCGCCATCGCCACCAAGGAAAAGCACCTGCAGATCCAGGCCAACCCCGTCCTCGCCCTCTACCTGCTCGAGGAGCGCCCCGAGCAGTTCCGCGAGATGTGCCGGGTCTTCAACCTCGAGATCTCGGTCCTCGACGACTCCGCCCTGCACGTCGAGGAGTTCAAGATCCTCAGCCTCGACACCGAGAAGGACCTGGTCGCCGAATTCGAGAAGCGAGCGAGCCTGGACAGCACGCGCCGGCGGCGATAGGCCGCCGGCAACCGCCACGACCTCGCCAGAGCCCCGCCCCGGCGGGGCTTTCGCGTCGCTGTTACCGAGACCTGACGCGGTTTGCGGAATCGTGCCGCCCAGCCCCGACGTCGGGGCCCTAGCCACCAGAATGGCAAATCTCACGGCGTCCGGCTCAAGTCTGCCAGGAACCGTCGGCATGCACGCGGCGGCTCGCAGTCATGACCGCGAAGCACTGGCCGGAGGCGCCGCGCGGAGCCGGGACACGAACTGCAGCTTCGCCCGCGTCCAGTGAGCCCGCGCGAGGGCTCGGTTCTGTTGCCGGTCTCCCGCGGCCAGCGTACGCGCCAGCGCCTTGCCGCCATACTCGACGACCTGGGCGAGGCGATACGCGGGAACCACGCCCGGCCCGTGGTGCTTCGCGAGATATCGGCGGTAGCTCGTCTGGAACTGACGCAGGCTGAAGTCGCTCACCTGGCCCGCGGCCTTGCCTTCGAGGTGCACCACCATCACGTCGGGACACAGGTAGACTCGCCAGTTCGCCGTGCGTGCCCGGCGGCACCAGTCGGTCTCCTCGAAGTAGAGGAAGAACCCGTCGTCGAAAGGCCCGACCCGGGACAGCGCCTCGGCGCGCATGAGCAGGCACGCGCCCTTGACGTAGTCGACGACGTAGGCGCCGGTCGCTGGGTCCGGCGAGCCTTGCGTCAAGCACGCCGAGGAGGCGAGGCGGCCCAGGCCGGCCTCGCGCCAACGCCGCGGCAGCCACCGGCGAGCGGGGTCGAGGATGCCGATCAGATGGTGCCGTAACGAGGGTTCGTCACCCCAGGCCGCGGTCGGAGCGCCGGCGCCGTCGATGAGGGCTGGTCCGACGGCCGCGGCCATCGGCAGGCGGTCGAGTCGGTCGACCAGGGCCGCCAGCGAACCCGGCGGGCAGATGGTGTCGGGGTTGAGCAGGAGGATCGCCCGGCCCCGGGCGCGTGCCAGCGCCAGATTGTTGCCGGCGGCGAAGCCGACGTTGCCACCGGACTCGATCAGCACGACGTCGGGGAAGTCCGCCTGCACCATGGTCGGGGTGCCGTCGCGAGACGCGTTGTCGACCACCAGGACCTCGGTCGCCACACCCGCCGTCGCCGCCGGCAGGGACGCCAAGCATCCGCGCAGCAACTCGCGCGTGTTCCAGCTCACGATGACGATGCTCAGGTCCGGCGGCATGCCCCAACAGTAGCGCGCCCCGCGCGGGCTTGCAAAGACGGGCGCGCGGGGGGGTTTGGGGTGTGTTATGGGACACGGCCTTGACGCCGCCCCAGGTGATGGACTCGGTCGCCACCGTCGTGGCCCGGACCTCGACGTTGTCGTACCACACGTCCTGCCAGAGCACGCTGCCGCCGGCGAAGCAGACGAGAGCGATGGAGCCGTTCCTCACCGCGGCGGGATGCGTCCCGTCCGTGCATTCGAGGGCGGGCGTCCCGTCGATCTCCACCCAGAAGCTGTAGTCGATCACCTGGATTTCCACGTGGTGCCAAATGCCCGACTGGGTCGCAAACGTCGCGGCGCCGATGAGAACCTGATGGGGGTCATCGGTGACGTAGTCGATCCGGAAGACCTGCACGTCGTTGAACGGCGCCCCGCGGATGGCCACCATGTAGTAGTCCAGGAAATCGGCGACCCGCAGGTAGACGAGCTGGCCGACGCTGCCCGCGGTCCGCACGTCGAAGGAGAGGATGTAGTCGCTCCAGTTCGGCTCGCCGGCGAGTGAACTCGAACCCGTCGCGAAGCCTTCGGTGTGACAGTGGTAAGTGCCGTCGACCACGGCCCAGCCGGGACCCAGCGGCGTGAAGGGGCCGGCGGTCCCGTCGTCGAAATCGTGCTGCAGGATGACCTGGGCCGACACCGACCCGACCGCGAGGAGCACACCACACAGAACCACCAGCGAGCGCAACGTCGTCATGGCTTCCCTCCAGGTGAACAGATTGACCTGCAAGGAGTTTACGCTATATGAAATGCGGCCGTCAACGGCCAATCCTCCAGACGTACCTCGAAGATTGTTGACGAGGCGTAAGCCACTCGCTTCGGCTCTACTCCTTGCCCTCTCACCTACGCGGCATACGTCAACTCATGCCCCCGGTTCACCTTCAACACCCGCGTCTTCACCCGCCGCCAGTA
>JADHED010000069.1_pt1 | contig 142500 bp, 148 predicted proteins | sample 8952041 | NCBI WGS metagenome assembly JADHED01 (sample SAMN16124423, study PRJNA663239) | bioreactor sludge metagenome | isolation source: sludge (control) | place: India:Bengaluru | collected 2018-09-08 | reverse complement strand
ACGGCCGCCGTGGCGAGGTTGACCGAGGTGATGCCGCCGCCGCAGAAGCGGTCCAGCGTCATACCCGAGGCGCTGACGTCATAGCCCGCGGCCAGCGCGGCCATGCGGCCCAGGTCGCCGCCTTGTTTGCCCTTCTGGGTCGAGGTCGACCAGATGACGTCGTCGACGGTCGAGGTGTCGAGGTTGTTGCGATCCTTGATCGCCTTGAGCACGGTCGCGGCCAGATGTTGCGGGTGCAGGTGCGAAAGCGCGCCCTTGCCGGGCTTGCCAACCCCGCGCGGGGTGCGAACGGCGTCGATGATATAGGCTTCTGCCATGGGATTATCCTTTCAGTTGAATTAGCGGGGAGCCATACGGATCGCGCCGTCGAGGCGGAGGCATTGGCCGTTAAAATAAGTGTTGCGGTTGAGTTCAAGCACCAGACTGCCAAATTCTTCGGGCTTGCCGAGGCGCTTGGGGAAGGGCACCGATGCCGCGAGGCTGTCGAGCACATTTTGCGGCGCACCGAGCATCAGCGGTGTTGCGAAAATGCCGGGCATTATCGAGTTGCAACGAATGCCGAGATCCATCAGGTCGCGTGCCAGCGGCAGGACAAGGCCATTCACGCCAGCCTTGGCTGAGCCATAAATGACCTGACCGATCTGCGCATCCTGCGCGGCGACCAATGCGGTCAGCGTGATGCAGCCGCGTTCGCCATCTTCCATTGGCTCTAGTTCGCTCATACCCAGCGCAGACAGCGAAGCGAGGCGATAGGAGGCAACAAGGATGCCCTCTACGCCAAAGGCATAATCGGCGGTGGAGGTGCGCTTGTATTTGCCGGTTTCCTTGTCGAACGACAACGTCTTGCCGCGCTTCGAAGTCATCGCGCAGTGGACGAGGATGCGTTCCTGCCCATGGGCAGCACGGGCTTTTGCGAAACCTGCGACAACCGAATCTTCGCTCGTGATATCCACCTTGCAGAATATGCCGCCAATCTTGGCCGCAATCTCTTCACCTTGCGCCTCATTGATGTCGAAAATGGCCACTTTCGCCCCCGCAGCGGCCAGCGCCTCTGCACTGGCTCGACCAAGGCCTGAGGCACCGCCGGTAACGACCGCGGCAATAGTGCTGTCGATCTTCACATCCTTCTCCCGATTTCTGTCAATTATCGAATGGCAGGAGAATAGCCGAGAAATTTAATCGCGCAATTAAATTCACATTGTGCAACCAAGATTCTTGGCTGCAGGAAGATGCGACTGCAGCTCCTTGCAACATTGTGTCCTATCGGAGAAATTATCGACGAAAGGTGGTGAGCCCTGCTGGATTCGAACCAGCGACCTACTGATTAAAAGTCAGTTGCTCTACCGACTGAGCTAAGGGCCCATCGCGGTGCTGAAACAACAGCACGCTCAGGAGCGCTCCCCCTAATGCGGGCTTTGCGAACGGTCAAGCGGCTTGGGACGGTTTAAGCGATGAAAAAGTTGGCGAATGGTCAGGCCGGATACCGGGTCGCGCCAATCCGGCGCAATTTCAGTCGCCGGGCCGAGCACGAAGTTCCGTTCGCGCATTGCGACGTGCGGAATGGCAAGCGCAGGGCGTTCGCCAGACCAGATCCCGCCCGACCATAACAGGATGTCGAGGTCGAGCGTACGCCCACGCCAGCGTTGACCAATGCGTCGACGGCCGAAATGGGTTTCAATTGACTGCAGGCGGCGCAACAATGCTGGCGGATCAAGGTGGCTGGAGATCACGGCAACCGCATTGGCGTAGCGGCGCCTTGAGGCGCCTATCGCGGTACTTTCGATGATTGAAGATTGCGCGAAAACGTCAATATCCGGCATTTCGAGGGCTTCGATAGCCTGCTCGAGCATATTTCGTGGACTGCCTGCGAGTTCGTGACGCTGGTTTGAACCCAGCGCGATCAGATAGAGATGTTTGGTATTCCCGGCCATATCCCCGCCTAGCGCCGATACGGCGGGCGGGGAAGCGCAATCCGGGGTTGCCATTTCCCGTGGCAACCCCGGGAGCGTGACGATTAGAAGTGGAAGTTCAGCCCGACGCGGATCAGGTGCATGTCCAGATCCTGGCGCAGGGTTTCCGTATAGGCGGGGGTTACAAAGGTGCTGCCCGGCAGATATCCGGTGTCATAGCTGGTGCCACCCTGGTCGGTGTACGCATAATCGAGCCGAGCCGAGACCGTGTCGCTGAATTTGTGCTCAACGCCGCCACCGATAATAAAGCCGTCCAGCGTCTTCTTTGTTCCACCAGCCTTGTCGTATCCGCCGTTGGACGACATTGTTGCTGCGAATTCGGCTTTTGTCCATGCCCAGCCGCCCGATGCGTAGATAAGCGTCTTGTCCATCGCGACGCCGGCGCGAGCGCGCAACGAGAACATATGTTTCGCATCAATGCCATTGCCGAAACTATAGCTGAGCGAGGGGAATGGGGTTGTCGGAACCAATCCGGTCGACCGGCTGTCATCGGCATTCAGGATGGTGAAGTCAGCCTCGGCACCAAGGACGAAGTTTCCAGCGGTCTGGTAATTATAACCCAACTGGCCGCCGAAGTTGAAACCTTCCGGTTTGCGGCTGTCAGCAAAAGTTGATGTTACATAATCGCGCAGCCCCTGCGATTCAGACGTCCATGCGCCGCTAAGGGCGACATCGGAGTCGGATGATCCGGTGCCATATCCAGCCTGGACGCCGACATAAGGGCCAGTCCAATCGGCATCTTGCGCAATGGCGGGGGTTGCGATCATGGCAATGGCAGAAGCCGAGATGAGCGAGAGTTTCTTCATGGTAGATTCCTTCAATCTGTTCCGATGAATCATCGGATAAGTGTTGGTGCGACCCATGAATGTGATGCCGGACAAAGGGTGTCGCGAAATCACGACGCCCCGTTAACGCGTAGAACCTTTCTGGATATTGTATGGAATCGACCATGCCGACGATTTTGCGGCGGCTGTGGCAATAATGTAACAGAAGTTATAGCTGCCTAGCTGTCTTCGATCAGGCGGCCATAGAGTTGAGGTCTGCGGTCGCGGAAAAAGCCCATGCTGGCGCGGTGAAGGCGGGCCTGATTGAGATCAAAGCTCGCCAGAAGTATACCCGTTTCGCTATCGTCCAGATCGCAAACAACATCACCCCATTCATTGGCGATGAAGCTGGTTCCATAAAATTTCTGCGCTGCACCCCCATGGTCGGATTCAGCGCCAACGCGGTTGGCGGCGATCACGGGCATACAGTTTGAGACCGCATGGCCGACCATTGCACGTCGCCACATATGACGGGTGTCGAGTGTCGCGTCCTGCGGTTCTGCGCCAATCGCTGTCGGGTAAAACAACATCTCCGCCCCCATCAGGGCCATGGCTCGCGCGCATTCGGGATACCATTGGTCCCAGCAGATGCCGACGCCGATGCGCGTGCCGAATAGGTCCCACACTTTGAAACCGGTATTGCCCGGGCGGAAATAATATTTTTCTTGATAGCCGGGGCCATCGGGGATGTGACTTTTTCGATAGGTGCCAAGGATGTCGCCGGACGCATCAATCATCGCCATCGTATTGTAGAAATGCGATCCGTCGCGTTCGAAGAAACTGGTGGGGATCGCGACCTTCAGTTTTTTGGCCAGTTTCGCCATGGCTTGCACCGAGGGATGTTCAAGCGTCGGCCTTGCGAGGGCGAAATGCGCCTCTTCCTGCGTCTTGCAGAAATAGGGGCCTGAAAAGAGTTCGGGTGGCAATATGATTTGCGCACCATCGGATGCCGCTTTCTCAATCAGAGCCGAAACTGATTCAATATTCTCGCCTTCGCTGCCTTGCAGAGGCAGTTGGAGCGCGGCGACGGTGATGGAGCGTGTCATGTCTCGCCTATAGCCGCACGCCGAAACGCGCGGCAATCCCGATTGTCAGTAAGTACAGTATGAAGGTCAACGCGATGCCGGCTGACAGGGTCAGCCAAAACCCATGTCCGGACCGCAGCATCCATGGAATTAGCAGGAACATCGGAATAGAAGGCAGGAAATACCAAAATGCCGAATAGACATAGTCGGCAACCAGCTTTGGGTCACCGGTATCGCGCCACAGCCAGATCATGCCAAGCGTCGAGACGAGGGGGATGGAAGCAATCAATCCTCCAAGTCCCGGGCTTTTTCTGGCAATCAGGGAAATGGTAGCAACCAGTAAACCCGATAATATGGCGCGAATGGCAAGTTCCAAGCTTTAGGGCCGCTTCTTGAACAGCAAGGTCATGCGGTCGCTTTCGCCGATCGCTTCATATTTTGTCTTGTCGACCTCTTTGAGGCGCAGGGCAGGGGGAAGCGTCCACACGCCATCGGGCCAGTTGGCGCTGTCCTTAGGGTTTGCGTTGATTTCGCTCTTCGCAACCAGTTCAAAACCGTTCACTTCCATGAACTTGATGACATCGGCTTCACGCAGATAGCCTTTATTGCCGTCGGCATAGCTATAGGGTGCATCGGCTTTTGCACGGTGCTGCTCGATGCCGAGCAGGCCGTCGTCCTTAAGCAGGTCGCGCATCCGCTTGATTTCCTGATCGGCCATATTCCAGCGGAACAAATTGTGCATCATGCGCATGACAATGATCCGGTCGAACGTGCCCTTAGCGCCTTCGGGAATGGCGTCGAGTGTGAAGGCCGCGTAGTCGGTTGCCGGACGACCGGTGACTTTAGCAACATCGTCGGGGAATTTCGCTGCCCCCGCCTTTACGCCTTCGCGGGTCTTGTCATCGGCAAACACAGTGGTGCTGAAATAAAGGCCGTTAAACTTACCCGGATCCATATAGCGACCAAGGATGCGCGAAATCCATTCACCACCCGGTGCATATTCGCCGACCTTGTGGTCGGGATGGATGCGGAAAAATTCAAAAGTCTCGGCGGGATGACGATATTTGTCACGCTTGCTATCTTCTGCGCGCGAGGGGTCGGCGAGAATTTTTGCCATGCGCTCCTGATGCGCCTTGTGCATCGCTGCATGTGCCTTGTTGTGCTTGTGGCCGTGATTTTCCGCAATTGCGGGTGCGGAAAGGGCGGTGGCTGCCAAGGCAAGAAATAGTGTCATTTTCATGGGGGAGGTCCTCTCTTCTGAACTTGATGCTCTGATTATGCGTCAGCTTGCGCCGCAAGGGAATACAGTCAAAGCGGCACTTGCTGGCTGGAACAATGGAAGCTTCCGCCGCCGGTCAGCACAGCGTCGGCGCGCAGACCGATGATTTTTCTTTTGGGGAATAGTGGTTCAAGTGCGGACAGCGCGTCCTCATCATATTTGCTGCCATAAACCGGAACGACGACTGCACTGTTGCCGATATAAAAGTTCATATAGCTGGCTGGCACAGCCTCCCCATCTTGCTCAAAGCGGCCAACAGAGGGCAGCGGGGTGACTTTGCAGCCAAAGGCTTCAGCGCGGCGGCGGGCATCGGCGTAAACTGCAGCATTGGGGTCATCGGCATCGCGCGCTTCGGGCAGCACAAGTTGATTGGGGGCCACAAAGCGCGCCAGATTATCGATATGCCCGTCGGTATGGTCGTTCGCGAGGCCGTCACCGAGCCAGAGCAAGCGATCGATACCAAGATCGCGGGCCAGCCGCGCTTCGATGGCTGCTCGGTCAAGGGTCGGATTACGGTTCGGATTGAGCAGGCAATCGACCGTGGTGACAGCAAGACCTTTGCCATCGACATCGATCGAGCCGCCTTCGAGAATCCAGCCACAATCGGTCACGCGAAAGCCAGCCGCCTGAGCCAGCTCGCGCCCAATTGTCTGGTCGCCTTCATAATCGAAGCGGTTACCCCAACCGTTGAAGCCGAAATTGCGCGCGACACGGCCAGCGCCGCTTCCCGTGATGATGCAGCCGGTATCGCGCAACCAAACATCGCCGATCAATCGGTCTTCGACAATCACGCCTGCATCGCAAAGATCGCGGGCCCGCGCGGTCGCGTCCACTCCTTTGGCGATCAGGTGCACCGTCTCGCCTCTGCCGCCGTCGTGAACAGCATTGGCAAAGGCGGCTATCTGGCGTTGTGCCTCGGCCAGCGGCTCACCCCATGCGGCGGGATCGGACGGAAAGCCGATCCAGACACGTTCATGCGATGCCCATTCGGGCAGCATCCCTTGGTGCATGTGCGTTACTTCGCTTCCCGGCTTTTGTCGCGGATTGCGCGGAACTCATCGCCTTCGACCCAATTGGGCCATGCGCTGGTCATCGCGAGCATCCGTCCGACGCGGTAATAGAGACGCAGGTCGGCCATCACACCTGACCAATCCCAGCTTTCGTCAAATTCGTCACCGGGTGCATGGTAGCGATTTTCTTCATAGTCCTTCGCTGCTTTTTCGGCGGCTTCCTTGCCGCCATTGACCAGATCGTCTCCGCCTTCGAAATAGACCATCGGTACGCCCAGCTTGGCGAAGCTGAAATGGTCAGAACGGTAATAGAAACCCTTTTCCGGCGTCGGTTCGCGATCAGGCGTGCGGCCTTCGATTTTCGCGGCGGCGTTCAGATAGGTGTCCAGATCCGACTTGCCCATGCCGATAACGGTCAGGTTCTTGGCAGGACCCGACATAGAGAAAGCGTCCATGTTCACGCCGCCTACTGTTTTCGCCAGCGGGTAGATCGGGTTTTCGGCATAATATTTGGAACCCAGCAGTCCGGATTCCTCAGCGGTCACTGCAAGGAAGACGATGCTGCGGTCCGGTGCGCCTGTTTTCTTGTGCGCCTCTGCAAGCGCCACCAGCGCAGCGGTACCCGTGGCGTTATCAACGGCGCCATTGCAGATTTCATCACCGTCAACCGGCGTGCAGCGACCAAGATGGTCCCAATGCGCGGTGTAGAGCACATATTCATCAGGACGCTTGGCGCCCTTCAATACACCGACGATGTTGCGGCTGTTCTTCTTGGAGATTGCATTTTCAAAGCTAACCCCGGCTTTCAAACCTAGTGGGATGGCCTTGAAACCCTTGGTCTTTGCCGCGGCCATCGCCTTGGCCAAATCCTGCCCGCCAGCAGCCATGATTTTGGCGGCCACATCCTTTTGTACCCAGCCATTGGCCTTGGTCTGGTCCGCTCCGCCATTTTTCGATTGGGCCAGGAATTGCGGGCCGGTCCAGCTCGAATTGACCACATTCCAGCCATAGGCCGCTGGCACGGTATCGTGAACAATTAGCGCAGCGGCCGCGCCCTGACGTGCGGCTTCCTCGAATTTGTAGGTCCAGCGGCCATAATAGGTCATTGCCTTGCCGCCGAACGGCCCCTCGAGGCTGGGTGTTTCAAAGTCTGGATCGTTGACAAGGATAAGGACGGTCTTGCCCTTCACGTCGACGCCCGCATAATCGTTCCAGCCCTTTTCAGGAGCGTTGATCCCGTAACCGACGAAGACAACATCGCTGTCCTTGATGTTGATTTTCGCCTGTTCCTGATAGGTCCCCGCAACATATTCGGTGCCATAGGCAAAGCGCATCGCCTTGCCGTCTTTGCCGGTGACTGTGAGTGGTGAGAAATTCTTGGCTGCGATTTCGACCAGCGGCACATCCTGCGTCCAACCGCCATCCTTTTCGCTCGAAGGGTTCCCCGGTTCGAGACCTGCGGCTTTGAACTTTTCGATCATCAGCGCGACGGTTTTTTCTTCACCCGCGGTGCCGGGCGCTCGCCCTTCAAAGGCATCGGTCGAAAGCGTGCGGGTGATGTCCTTCATCGTCGCTTCCGACAAATCGGGGACTGCAACTTCAGGCAATTTACCCGAACCTACGTCATCAATCTTCTTGCACCCCGAAAGGGCAAGCGCGGAAACCAAGGCGAGCGTCAAAAGGCGCATGTCATTCTCCAGAAAACGAATTGCGCCGCTTCTGCCAGAGGCAGTGTGTGGGCTCAAACAAAAAAGGCGGCCCCATTGCTGGAGCCGCCACTCTAATTTGCAGGCTAAAAGCTTAGAACTTCACGCCAATGCCAACGCCAGCGGCGTTCAGATCGGTGCCGTTCAGGAAATAACGGCGATATTCGACCTTGCCGAACACCTTGTCATTGAAGCTGTGCTGATAGCCGACGCCCGCATTGATTTCTTCAATGTCGTTCACTTCATAGCCGGCGGCGATATACAGCTTGCCCTTTTCGCCAACCTTGGCGCCGAGGCGGCCGCCCAGATTGACCAGATCGGCACCGTCGAAATTGGTGTCGTAGGACACTTCGGGGCCCACAAATGCGGTCTCACCGAGGTCGATATCATATCCGGCAGCAACGCCAGCGAAGAAATCTTCGGAGCCACCGCCCCAGCCGATTGCTCCGCGGCCTTCGACGCGGCCTTCGCCTGCGGCCATGGCAGGGGTTGCGATCACAGCTGCAGCAGCCGAAGCGAGAATGAGGAGTTTTTTCATTTTTATATCCTTGATTTATTGGGAGATAAACCACGTCAGTGGCTAACCCCTATGTAGGAAGCCAATTCTTGCTGGCCAATGAATGTTACGCTAAAAAGTAAGATAACACCTAAAAAATGTTGTAATATTGCAACAGTTTTGATGTTGTTTTCGACGAACGGCTCTCGTTCAAGGACAAAAAAAGAGCGGCCGAAGCCGCTCTTTCGAACATTTGCGATGGACCGCTGATTAACGCGAATAGAATTCGACGACCAGATTGGGTTCCATCTTCACCGGATAGGGCACTTCGTCGAGCGTCGGAACGCGGGTGAACGTCACCTTGTCATTGCCATCGGGGCTGACATATTCGGGAATATCGCGTTCGGCGAGGCCCTGCGCTTCGATAACGAGCGCCATTTCCTTGGCCTTGTTGCCGAGGCTGATCACGCTGCCTACGTCAACCTGACGGCTGGCAATGTTGCACTTCACGCCATTGACGCGGATGTGACCGTGGCTGACGATCTGGCGAGCCGCGAAGATGGTCGGTGCGAACTTGGCGCGATATACAATCATGTCCAGACGACGCTCGAGCAAACCGATAAGGTTTTGCGAGGTATCGCCCTTCATGCGGTTCGCTTCCTGATAAGCGCGCTTGAACTGCTTTTCGGTGATGTCGCCATAATAGCCCTTCAGCTTCTGCTTGGCGCGGAGCTGGAGACCATAGTCGGAGATTTTGCCCTTGCGGCGCTGACCGTGCTGGCCGGGGCCATATTCACGACGATTGACGGGTGATTTGGGACGACCCCAGATATTTTCGCCAAGACGACGGTCAATTTTATACTTCGAATTCTGACGCTTCGACATGAGTCAAAGTCCTTTCAATTTGCTAACATCAATGTTGTTTACCTTCCTGAATCCGAAAACCGGTTCCCACTTTTCGGGGAAGGTAAATAGTCCCGGATCGCACCGCCCAACCAATTTGCTGGACGCGGCCGCCACTTCACCGGGGTGTGGGGCCAATTGCGAAGGCGCGCCTATGGCGGGGAGTGTGGATAAAGTCAAGTATCGGCTCGACAGAAAGCCGACTGAACCCTAATGGCGCGGGCCATGACAATAGAAACTTCTCCCCAAGGTGTAAAAGATCCGGCGGATTGCGCCGATATGGCCGAAGTTCGCGCCGGTGTCGACGATGTCGATGCGCAACTGGTCGAGCTTCTTGCCCGCCGGTTTGGGTATATGGACGCCGCCGCGCGCATCAAACAGGATCGTGTGACGGTGCGCGACGAGGTTCGCAAGGCACAGGTGATTGCCAACGCCCGGAAAGCGGCGCTCGATTTGCGTATCCCGCAGGATGTCATCGCAGAAATGTGGGAAACACTCGTCGAAGGCTCGATTGCCTATGAATTTGGCCGCTGGGATGCTCTACGCGGCTGACTAGCGCTTGCGATCCTTGAAGGCGCTAAGCACCCCGCGCAAGGTGCGGATTTCGAGACTGTTCCAGCCCGGCTTGGTCAGCAGATTGCGCAAGGTTTGTTGCGTCACGCTGGTGCGTTCGGGCGGGAAGAAATAGTCGCGCTGTTCGAGCATATCAAAAAGCTGCAGGATCATCCCGTCTAGTTCCACCTGCGGGGCAGGCGGATCAAGCTCGACCTTTGGCGGGCTTTCCAACGTCTGGTGCTTGGACCATTCATAGGCACATAGAATCACGGCTTGGGCGAGATTGAGCGAACCGAATTCGGGGTTGATCGGCACCGTAATGATGCTGCGTGCAATGGCGACTTCGTCGGTTTCCAGACCCGACCGTTCGGCGCCGAACAGAATGGCACTTCGCCCTTGTGCGGTAACGATTTCGCCTGCAGCTTCCTCCGGTGTGAGCACCGGCTTGGTAACGCCGCGTTTGCGCACGGTGGTTGCGTAGATATGGCTAATGTCTGCGGTGGCTTCAGTCAGAGTATCGAAGACTTGCGCCTGTTCCAGCACAATATCCGCACCCGACGCAGCAGGACCGGCGGAAGGATTGGGCCAGCCATCGCGCGGGTTGACGATTCGCATTTCGCTCAACCCGAAATTCAGCATGGCGCGAGCGGCCTTGCCAATGTTCTCGCCAAGTTGCGGTCGGACTAGGATGACTATTGGGGGCATAATCTGCGCCCCCTAGGTCAAATCTGTCGCGTTGAAAAGCTTACTGACCGGTGCCTTCAAAACGCGGCTTCACATCAATCATGCTCTTTTCAAGGGTCTTCTGGTTCTCAAATTCGTCGCGAACCATGTCGCTTTTGCGCATGCACACTCTTTTGCGACCAAGACGGGTGCCGGTTGTTTCATAGGTCCGGCAAATGATGGGATCGTGATCTACAGCCTTGACGGCCACGGGCTTTTGGCTTCCGGTGTCACCCGAAGCTAACAACATTAAAAAGAGCGGCGTCAGCATTATCAACCTCCAAGCACTAAGGTAGATAAGCCTAGATTTGAGTTACCGCAGCGCAACTTCGAAAATGTACCGGTTCGTTTTTGCGAATTACTTTTTTGCGGCTTCAGCAACGTTGCCCGCAAACTCTTCGAAATCTTTAGCTTCGGCAAATTCCTTATAAACGCTGGCAAAGCGGATATAGGCCACAGTATCCAGACCCTTGAGACCTTCCATCACGAACTGGCCGATGCGCGCGGATTCAATTTCGGTTTCTCCGAGTGTTTCCAGCTGGCGTTGAATACCTGATACAAGCTTCTCGATTTGCGCTTGCTCTATCGGGCGCTTTCGGCATGCAACAGCAACCGATCGCTCCAGTTTTTCGCGCTCAAACGGTTCGCGGCGTCCTTCGGTTTTCAGGACGGTCAGTTCGCGCAACTGGATGCGTTCAAAGGTCGTGAAACGTGCACCACAGCCTTCGCACTGACGCCTTCTGCGTATGGCCGCACCATCCTCGGTCGGGCGACTGTCCTTTACCTGGCTGTCATCATGTCCGCAAAAGGGGCAACGCATTATTTGTCTTTTTCTTGGGCTTTTTTCTTGTTCACATGCCGGTAGGCAACAATGCCTGCACCAATCACGGCTCCGGTTGCAAGGCCGATGGGTGCCAATATGCTGGCCGCGGCACCGATAGCTGCACCGCCGGCTACCTTCTTGACAGTGTCCTGATCGGCGAGGTGCTTTCCAGTGTGGAACGCGTCTTTGGTGGCACCCCAAAGCTCGTCAGCAGCTTCGCCGACATAATGCTTTGCCTGGTTCGGAATGCTCTCCTCAGACAGTTTTTCAGGGGTTTTCGCGCCACAACTCGGGCAGAATTTCATGCCTTCGCTGATTTCGGTCGCACATTCATTGCACATCTGGGACATTATCCGTCTCCCTTCATCTCTGTATTAGATGAGTAAGTCACTTTCCCATTTCAAGTGCGAATATAGCTCAGGACGGATAAATCGGGAAGCGCGCGCACAAGGCTTCGGCTTCTTCCTTCACCCGCGCTTCGATCTGGCCGTCGCCAGCCTCGCCATTTTTACGCAATCCTTCGACAACATCGGCGATCATACGGCCAATTTCGCGGAACTCTGCCGGGCCGAAGCCGCGCGTCGTGCCCGCCGGGGTGCCCAGTCGCAAGCCCGAGGTAACGAACGGCTTTTCCGGGTCGTAAGGGATCGCGTTCTTGTTGCAGGTGATCGACGCGCGATCCAGTGCATGCTCGGCATGCTTGCCCTTTGCCTGCTTCGGGCGCAAGTCAACCAGCATTGAGTGGTTGTCGGTGCCGCCGGACACGATATCGAGGCCCTGTTCCTGCAGGCTGGCGGCCAGCGCCTTGGCATTTTCGACGACACTTGCTGCATAGGTCTTGAATTCGGGGCGCATCGCTTCGGCGAAACAGACTGCCTTGGCCGCAACGACGTGCATCAATGGGCCGCCCTGAAGGCCGGGAAAGATTGCCGAGTTCATCTTTTTCGCAATGGCTTCGTCGTTAGACAGGATGACGCCCGAACGTGGGCCGCGCAGCGACTTGTGCGTCGTGGTTGTGACGACATGTGCGTGCGGGATCGGCGAGGGATGTGCGCCACCGGCAACAAGGCCCGAAATGTGCGACATGTCGACCAGCAAGAGAGCGCCAACTTCATCGGCAATCGCACGGAAGGCGGCCCAATCCCAGATGCGGGAATAGGCGGTGCCGCCTGCGATAATCAGCTTGGGCCTGTTCTCTCGCGCGATGCGGGCGACTTCGTCCAGATCGATGCGATGGTTTTCACGATCAACGCCATAGGAAACCGGATTGAACCATTTGCCCGACATGTTGACCGGGCTGCCATGGGTCAAGTGTCCGCCAGCGGCGAGGTCGAGTCCCATGAAAGTGTCGCCGGGTTGCAGCAGAGCAAGGAACACTGCCTGGTTCATCTGGCTGCCTGAATTGGGCTGCACATTGGCGAATCCGCAACCGAACAGCTTCTTTGCGCGCTCGATCGCGATCGTTTCGATCTCGTCGACATATTCGCATCCGCCATAATAGCGCTTGCCCGGATAGCCCTCGGCATATTTGTTGGTTAGTACCGAACCGGTAGCTTCAAGCACCGCGCGCGAGGTGATGTTTTCCGACGCGATCAGCTCAATCTTTTCCTGCTGGCGCTTCAGTTCCTGCGCAATCCAGCCTGCAATCTCGGGGTCGCGTTCAGCAAGGCTCTGGGTGAAGAAACCGTCCGGCTGGACGTCATTGGCGGCAGAGGCGGTCATAGGGGATCCTTTGCGAAGTCGGGATTAGATAGCTTGCCCACGCGGCGGACATGGCGGTCCCCGGCGAAAGGCGTGGAAAGGAATGTATCGAGGCAGGCCTTGGCCATATCAATGCCAGTTAACCGAGCGCCCATGGCGATGACATTGGCGTCGTTATGTTCGCGGGCAAGCTTAGCTGACAGGGGTTCGGAAACTAGAGCAGCACGGCAGGCAGGGTGGCGGTTCACCGCAATCGAAATGCCAATGCCCGATCCGCAAAGCGCAACACCAAAGTCGGCTTCGCCAGCCGCCATGCTTGCAGCCAGCTTATAGCCATAATCAGGATAATCGACGGAGGTTTCGTCAAACGGTCCAAGATCGGCGACAACGTGCCCGCCAGCCTCCAGATGCGCTTTCAGCGCCGATTTCATCGCAAGCGCGGCATGGTCTGAGGCAATGGCAATACGCATGGCGGCGGCCTTTTCACTCGGGCGAGTCGGGATTGCGCGCTCTCTAGGATAGGGGCTGGAAAAAGACCATGCCATATTTGGCTGGTATCGCGGCTTGACCAGCGCCTTCCACAGCTTTTAACGAAAGCGAATGACTGCTACTATCTTGTCGATTGCCATGCTGGGTGGCTTTGCGCTGCTCTGGGGCGCTTGGAAGCTTTGGAAGCGAGACGGGCTGGGCCAGAAAGTCTGGTTGATGATCGCCACCGCGCTGGTGCTGTTCGCCAATGTTGCGATTTGGACAGTGCCCGACGATCAGGGCCGGTCGCTCGTGGAATCGAGCGACCAGCCCCAATAAATCACTTGATCGGGCAGGCCGGATCAAGCCGCATGTCGAGATAATTCTCGACTGACGCCAGCAGCAATTCCATTTCATTTTCATAGAAATGGTTCGCCCGCGGGATTTCATCATGGTGGATGGTGATGTGCTTCTGCGTGCGCAGCTTGTCGACCAGCTTCTGCACCGCGTTGGGCGTGACCACAGTGTCCCCGGCGCCCTGCACGATGATGCCGGAGGCGGGGCAGGGGGCCAGGAAACTGAAGTCGTACATGTTCGCCGGCGGCGAGACCGAGATGAAGCCACGGATTTCCGGACGGCGCATCAGCAACTGCATGCCAATCCAGGCGCCGAAGCTAAACCCTGCAATCCAGGTCGAGCTGGCTTCGGGATGGAAGGCCTGCACCCAATCGAGTGCTGCCGCTGCATCGGAAAGCTCGCCAATGCCGTTATCGAATTCGCCTTCGCTGCGACCGACGCCGCGGAAGTTGAAGCGCAGAACGGCAAAGCCGCGCGCGACGAAAATCTTGTACATCGCCTGCGTTATGCGGTCGTTCATCGTCCCGCCTGCTTGTGGATGCGGGTGCAGGATCATCGCAACCGGCGCGCGCGGACGAGGCGGCGGAGAGAAACGGGCTTCGATACGGCCTTCAGGACCGGGAATGGCAATTGCTGGCATAAGATGTTTCTAAACAGAGGAATAATCGGGCCGCGTCACCCTTCGGGCTAGGCAGCGGTCGACCGGCTATATAGAAGCGATTGCGATTTTCGCAACCTTAACGGATGTCAGCTTCCTTATATGACACAGGACCGCATCTATCTTGATCATGCCGCGACAACGCCCGTATTGCCGGTCGTGCAAGCCGCGATGGCGGACGCGCTGGTGCGTTGGGCCAACCCGTCAAGCCCTCATGGCGAGGGACGGGCGGCGCGCGCTGCACTAGAGGATGCCCGCAAACGCATTGGCAAAGCCTTGGGTTGGGATGGCGAAATCCTTTTCACCAGCGGGGCCAGCGAAGCCATCACACTGTCCTTGAGAGGATTTGATGCGGTTGCCACCGCAGTGGAGCATGATGCCGTGCTCTCTGCCGTCGGCGACGAGGCGCGCATAGCTGTTGATGCAAATGGCATCGCGCAACTGGGATCGATAGCGAAGGGCAGGCGCTACGCCATCCAGCAGGTCAACAACGAAACCGGTATAATCCAGCCGCTTGAAGAGCTTGGGCGGGTCATTCGCGAAGGTGACGGGCTGTTGGTCGCCGATTGCTCACAGGGCGCCGGAAAATTGCCTTTGCCCGATGCGGACATCATCATCCTATCGGCGCATAAACTGGGCGGCCCACCCGGGTTAGGAGCTTTGCTGACAAAAGATCTGGGGCTGCTCAAACCGACTGGTGGACAGGAAAAAGGTTATCGTCGCGGCACTGAGAACCTCCCTGCAGTGCTCGGCCTAGCCGCTGCGCTGGAAGCAGGCATTGATTGGCTGGAGCAGGCGAACAAGCTTCGTGCAAAACTTGATGCCGCGATTGAGGAAACAGGTGGTGAGGTTGTCGGAAAGGCGTCTCCGCGCCTTGCGACGATTGGCAGCTACCGAATGCCGGGCGTTTCTGCATCGAGTCAGCTGATTTCCTTCGATCTCGCTGGAATTGCGGTTTCCGCCGGCAGTGCGTGCTCGTCCGGAACTTTGAAAGCCAGCCATGTGCTGACCGCTATGGGCTGGGATGCCAAAACCGCCGGGGAGGTGGTTCGAGTCAGTTTCGGTCCGCAGACCTGCGAAACGGATATCGACCGCTTTGTCGCGACGTGGAAAGCCATTCGGGAGCGCGCGGCAGGAGCTGCCCTATGAGCCTCACCGACGCGATCTATCTGGATTTTCAGGCGACCACCCGGCTTGCCAACGAAGCTTTTGACGCAATGCTGCCCTATCTCAACGCCCATTTCTGGAACCCGCACAGTGCGCACCGGTTGGGCAGGGCAATGAAGGCGGTCGTCGAAAACGCACGCGACAATGTGGAAACGCTGCTTCCTTCGGGCGGCCAAACAATCTTCACCAGCGGCGCGACCGAGGCGATCAATCTGGCCATAAAGGGCAGCATGACATCGCAATCGGTGATTGCGGTCTCGGCAATCGAACATGCGGCGGTGCTGGATACGGCCGAGTGGCTGGCGGGGCAGGGAGCGACGCTGATTGTCTTGCCTGTGACGGCTGATGGCTTGGTCGATGTCGCAGAAGCCGAACGGCTGCTTCCCGAACGGATCGATTTGATTGCGGTGATGCAGGTGAACAATGAAATCGGCACTATCCAACCCGTCGAGGCACTGGCCGATCTTGCCCATGCGCGCGGTGGATTGTTGCTGTGCGATGCGGTGCAGGGCTATGGACGCCTGCCGGCGCCTGCCAATGCTGATCTGATTGCTGTGTCTGCGCACAAGATCTACGGCCCAAAGGGCATTGGAGCGCTTTGGGTGCGCGACGGCGTGAAGCTATCGCCGCTAATCCATGGCGGTGGTCAGGAACAGGGGCTGCGTTCGGGAACGCTTTCACCTGCCTTATGTGCAGGCTTCGGGGCAGCGGCGAAAGTGGCGCGAACGCGGATGGAGGCAGACGCCGCGCAGATCGCCGCGCTGTGGCAACTGTCACGGACTCATTTTGCAGGCTGGACCATCAATGGCTCGGTTGATGCGCGCTATCATGGCAATTTGAACATTCGCCGCGATGGCGTCGATGTCGCAAGGTTGATGTCTGACTTACGCGAGGTCGCCTTTTCTGCGGGCTCCGCCTGTGCCAGCGGTTCGGGTCGACCCAGCCATGTCCTGCGCGCTATCGGTTTGAGCGACGCGCAGGCGAAATCTTCTATCCGCCTCGGCTGGGGGCGTTATAGTACCGAAGAAGACATTATCGTTGCTGCGCGACTTATCAACGGGGCCGCTGAGGAAATATTGTGATTAGGATCAACTTCATCAGCCCCGATGGCGAAACCACGCAGACGGTGGAGGCGAAAGAAGGCGACAGCCTGCTTGAAGTGGCGCAAAATGCAGGCCAGCCGTTGGAAGGCACCTGTGAAGGGCAGATGGCCTGTTCAACGTGCCATGTCATCATCGCGAAAGAGTGGTTCGATAAGTTGAACCCTGCGGTTGAGGACGAGGAAGACATGCTCGATCTTGCCAGCGGTGCGCGGCGGACGAGCAGGCTGTCCTGCCAGATTGATCTGACAGCCGAAATGGACGGACTGGTGGTGCATATCCCGGCGGAAAGCCGCAACATGCAGGGAATTTGAAGCCCTTCACTTCCCATTCACCCAAAATCGCCTATATAGGGAGCGTCCGGTTCGCCGGACTATGGCGATAAATTGCGATGTGCAATAGATGCAGCGGACCCGGGGGCGGTACCCGGCAGCTCCACCATTTTCCCCGCAAAACGGGGCAATTGACGGGGCTGAACTAGGATCGACGTGCGTTGAAAAGCATTGTTTTTGCCCGGCATGAATAAGCCGTGAAATGGTTCAAAACTCATAAGTGCCAACGATAACGAAGCACTTGCTCTCGCAGCATAATTCCGGGCCTCACGGTCTAGAATTATTCTAAAAGAACGCGGCCGAACCGGCCGGGCAACAGAAAGGTTACAGCGGCCGGGGGGTGCCGGGCAACAGAAACCCCCCACCACCCCAAGTATTTTCAGAAAAAGTGGGAACCGGTTTTTCGGTTCGAAAATACGTAAACAAAGAATCTGCCGAGCAACAGAATCCGGGGACCTAATCGCTGCCGAACATCTGCTGCAATTCAACAGCCTCCAGCATCTTTGCCGCAGCCACCACGACGGCACCCAGGCAGCAGAGGAAAAGCAGTTTGCCTCCAAAACCGGGATATTGCGTCAGATAGACCTCCCCGCGTTTCACCGCCCCCAGCCCGAGCGCATAGGTGATCAGAAAGACTTCGGTCTTGGTCTTGATCTGGAACAGGCGCGCGAATTTTTTCATAGGTTAACACGCGTATAGGCAAACCGCGTGCCAGTTCAGTATTTTGGCCAATCTTGATGGTTAACGGCGATGCGGTTTGTAAAGCCTATCGACAGTCAGGCCAGTGCAGCCAGATCGCAGGCATTGAGCAGTGCAAGGCGTGCCTGTTGCACCTGCTCGATAAGCGCCGCGTCGCCAAGCTGGCCTGGTGCTATGCTGTCCGGCCAATGTTCAGCGATAACTCCAGCAATCCGGTCAAGTTTTGCCTCATCAGCGATGAACCGCTGATCTACCGTGGTTGGGTCGGCCACCACACGCAGACGCAGGCAAGCCGGGCCGCCGCCATTGGCCATCGATTGGCGCACGTCGACTGGAACAAGGCGGCGAATGGGACCATTGCCTGCCACATGTTCCTCTAGCCAACTCCACACCCTGCCATTGGCCTGTGCTTCGGTCGGCAGGATCAAGGCCCTTTCGCCGGATGGCAGAGTCACCAATTGCGCGTTGAACAGATAGCTTTGCACGGCGTCGGCAAGACTGACCCGATCGGCCGGGACGATGACGATTTCCGCCTCCGGCATTTTCGTACGGATCGCAGCATAGGCCGCTTCGGGTTCTTCAAAAGCCTGTTCGTGGGTGAACAAGACCCGTTCGTTGGCGACAGCGACTACATCATTGTGGAATGCACCCGCGGCTATAGCGATGTCCGACTGCTGGATGAACAAAGTGCGTTCGGGATCGAGCCGGTGCGCACGCGCGATTGCTTTTGACGATTCGATATGCTGGCGTGCAGGGAAGGGGCCTCCAGATTTGCCATAGACAAAGATTTCCAGACCTGCCTCGTCATGCGAAGGGCATAGTCGCATGAAATTGGCAGCGCCTTCATCGCCGTAAGGCGGCGGTACTGGTTCGTGTACAGCGAAATGCTGCTCATCAGCAAAGGCCAGTTTCAACTGGGCGAGCGTTCCGGTCCATTCATGGCTTCGATGCGCCATGGTGAGCAGATTGGCCGCCGAGAGATGGCATTTTCCATCCGCCGTATCAGGAGCGGGAGAAACCGTCGCAGCATTGGCGGCCCACATTGCCGAGGCCGAAAAAGCCGCCGCACGGATATGGGGCTCTGCGCTGGCCATGTCGGTTGCCATGCCTTCCAGCCAAGCCTTGTTCGGCCGGTCGAGCGGTAGAAAGAAACCCTGTGCCAGCCCGAGACGCAAATTGGCGCGCATCTTTTCGACGCCCTGCAATGCTGCAGCTCGGGGTTGCGAAACCGCACCTGCATTGTTTGCCGAGGCAATATTGCCGGGGCTTAGCCCTGCATAATTGTGACTGGGCCCGATGATCCCATCGAAATTGATTTCAACCAATGCCATGGCTCACCACCTCGGTACGAAAGTGATGGTGTCACCGGTGATGACGCCCAGATTTTCGGCGCATTGACCATCTAGAATGACACCGTTCTCAGATGTCTCGACCCAACCATAAGAAGCGCGGAAATCCTCAAGCAAACCATGTGTGACAAGCATTTTGGTGCCGCCAGCCTTGCCCTCATGCGGATCACCCAAGGCGTTGCTGATCTCGACGATTTGGGCGTCTTTGGCTTCGCGCACGCTGCGGATCTGGTCGGTGCGCGCCGTCATTGTCGGGCCACCGTCGAATATGTCGATGTAATTCTCCCAGGCGAAACCCTCTTCTTCCAGCATGCGCATGGCAGCGCGGCCGGTGGGGTGGGGAACGCCAATCACATGGCGCGCTGCTTCCGATAGCATGGCGATATAGACCGGATGCTTGGGCATCAGATCGGCAATGAACTGGTTGCCGAACTTGGCGTTGAATTCGTCCGCATCCTGGAAATTCATGCCGAAGAAACGACCGGCAACGCCATCCCAGAAAGGCGAACCACCTGCTTCGTCAATGACACCGCGCAATTCGGCCAGCGTGCGATCGGCAAAGCGCGCGCGATGGTTGCGAATGAAAAGATAGCGGCTGCGCGCGATGAGCAAGCCTAGACCGCCGGCGCGTTCGCCGGGGTGCAGGAACAAGCCACCAACTTCGGTCGCGCCCTCAAGATCGGTTGAAAGATTGAGGATATCCGCCCTGAAAGTACGCTCCAGTTCGACGCTGTGTTGGGTCAATGCTCCGATGCGATAGCTGTAAAAGGGCCACTTCTGCCCGACTGCCGAGAAAATCTGGCAGGTACCACGTACTTCGCCTGTTTCGCGGTTTTCGAGGACGAATACAAACAGATCATCGCCCACGTCTTCACCTGCGCGGGCAAAACCCTCGGCCGACCTTTCCAGCTTGGCGGTCAGCGCCTTGCGATCGGGGGGCAGATTGGTGAACCCGCCGCCGGTGCGCTTGGCCATTTCATACATGGGTTGCAGGTCCGACAGGTTGGCCGGACGGATAATGAACTTCATATTGCCCCTTTTTGTGCGATCCGAAGCAGGGTCAAAGCGGAAAGGCGCGCGCGTTCCACCAGGCTTTCGGTTATCAGAAATTCGTCGCTGCTATGAATACTGCCTCCGCGAACACCCATCGTGTCGACAACGGGAACGCCGCAAGCCGCGATATTGTTACCGTCGCAGACCCCGCCGGTTGACTTCCAGCCGATGGAAAGGCCCAAATCCTCGCCGCAGCGTTTGACGAGGCCGAAGAGCTTTTCAGCGTCTGGTGTCAGCGGCTTGGGCGGGCGGTTGAAATGGCCATGCAGATGGATGGATACCTCATGCTCTTGCTCAATAATTGAAACCAACCTTTTGATTTCATTATAGGCAATGTCCTGAAGTCCAGGGCTATGGGGACGCAGATTGACGTGCAGAACGGCATGGTCAGGCACCACATTGTTCGGGCTGCCGCCATCGATTTTGGCTGGATTGACCGACAGGCCGTCGCGCGTCAGCGCCTTCAGCCGCAACGCAAGGTCTGCTGCCGCGAGCAGGGCGTTTCTGCCTTCCTGCGGATTGCGTCCGGCATGGGCGCTGCGTCCGGTCACGATGATTGAAAAATTGCCGCTTCCGGCCCTCGCTCCGGCCAATGTGCCGTCTGGAAGTGCAGAAGGCTCATAGGTCAAAGCGGCCAGTTTGCCATTGGCCAACTGCTTTATCAGCTCAGCGGAGGAGGCCGACCCAGTCTCCTCATCGCTGTTGATCATCACCTGATACCCGACATTCTGGAATTCCGGTGCAGTTTCGGCTGCAGACAAGGCCGCAAGCATGACCGCAATTCCGCCCTTCATGTCCGCTACACCTGGACCGTTGAGTACGCCTTCATCTAGCCAGCGTTGCTCCTGAAACGGATGATCAACCGCAAAAACCGTGTCCATATGGCCGGTCAGCAGCAGTTGGACCGGTGCGTTCGGGCGCACGGTGGTGACCAGATGGCGGCCATGCGCCACCTCTACAATCGACCCGTCAGCCAGCACTTTTTCAACCGGCGTAGGTTCGACTAGCTCCACCTCGCCGTGCAGCGACGCAAAGGCATCGGCAAGCAGGCTGGCCGTTGTTCCAAGCCCTTTCAAATTGCCGGTCCCGCTGTTGATTCCGGCCCAGATTTGCACCTGCGCCAGCATACGGTCATGGTCCGGCCGTTCGAGCGCTGCGAGTTCCGATTTCGAAAGCGGTTGCATTTGATACCTGTAGCGGGGTGCAGAGGGTTGCGCCACCCCTAGCGGCGCGTTTAGAGCAGTCGAGCCAGTTCGAGCCATTCCGCAATTGTGAGCGTTTCCGGCCGACGTTCCGCTGCAATTCCGGCGCGCTCCATCGCTTCCACTGCGCCGCGAATACCCTTCAGGCTTTGGCGCAGCATTTTACGGCGCTGGCCGAATGCAGCCGCAGTCAGCGTTTCAAGCGTCGCCATTTGCACGCCCTCGGGCTGCTCTTTTGGCGTCAGGTGCACGACGGCCGACATGACCTTGGGGGGAGGGGTAAAGGCGCTGCGGTGTACCGGCATCGCGATGCGGGCCTCGCACCGCCATTGGGCCAATATCGCCAAACGTCCATAAGCGTCGGTGCCCGGCTTGGCGACGATGCGGTCGGCTACTTCGCGCTGGAACATCAGCGTCAGCGATTTCCACGCCGGGGGCCATTTGTCGCCACTGAGCCAACCAACGGCGAGCGCTGTGCCGACATTATAGGGCAGGTTCGAGACAATGTGGAAAGGCGCACCTATTTCCTGCGCAGGATCGATTTTCATCGCATCGTCTTCGATAACCCGGAGCTTCCCGGGGAAAGCTTCTGATAATTCATCCAGTGCGGGGAGGCAGCGCCGGTCTCGTTCCACCGCGGTGACATTCGCTCCGGCACGGAGCAACGCGCGGGTGAGTCCGCCGGGGCCTGGGCCGACTTCGTAGATATTCTCTCCGGCCAGTTTGCCCGGAATGGCCGCTATTCGATCGAGCAATTGTTCATCGAAGAGAAAATTCTGCCCTAGCGCCTTGCTTGCAGAAAGACCGTGCTTCGCGATTACCTCACGTAGGGGAGGGAGTTGGGGCTGGCTCATGCCGGGCAGGCGGCGGCTTCGGTAAAGGCCTTTCGGTTGGCCACGGCTTCGCCTGCCATTTTTATCGCGGCAATCATCGAATCAGGCCGTGCTTCATTCTTGCCCGCAATGCCGAATGCCGTGCCATGGTCGGGCGATGTGCGGATGACGGGCAGACCCAGAGTGATGTTAACCGCCTCGTGGAAATATAGCGTCTTCAGCGGAATAAGCGCTTGGTCGTGATAGGCACAGAGCGCGGCATCGAAATTTCTTCGCGCTTCCGTGTGGAACATCGTGTCTGCTGGCAGGGGGCCAATGACGTTGAAGCCTTCATCGGCAATTGAAGCAATCGCCGGCGCAAAAATGTCAATTTCTTCGCGGCCCAGATTGCCACTTTCGCCCGCGTGCGGATTGAAACCTGCCAGTGCGAGTCGTGGATTGGCGATGCCGAAATCACGAGCCAATCCTTTTGCAGTCGCCCTGATTCTGCGCCGGATCAGCCTGACATCGAGTTGCGAAGCAACGCTGGCGAGCGGGATGTGCGTCGTCATCGGTACGACGCGAAGGTCTGGTCCGGCCAGCATCATAACAGCATTGCGACGTTCTACGCCGCACCGTTCGGCAACAAATTCAGTCTGCCCCGGATAGTTGAAGCCAATAGCATAAAGCTGCGCCTTGGAAACCGGCCCTGTGACAAGCCCTGCGACCGTTCCGGACCGTGCGAAACCGGTCGCTAGTTCCAGCGCCTGTAAGGCGCAGTGCGCTCCGTCCAGATCCGGGGTACCCGGGATGATCGATGCACAGTCATGAACGTGGAATACCGGGAGAGCGTCATCAAACCGCTCGGCTGCTTGATCCGGATTGTCGATCCTTACGACCGGTCCATCCCAGTGATGGGCGAAGCTCGCAATATCTCCAATGGCAAAAAAGCTTTTCAGCTTCTGCTTTTTGCGTGCTTCCCAAGCCTTGCCGATGATTTCGGGACCGACACCTGCCGGATCACCGCTGGATATGGCCAGCGGCAGGCTGATGTCAGCGCCAGCCATCAATTATATTCGATGATCGCGTCGCGACGCAGATCGCGCAGATAGAGGCGCGCGCGCTTGTTGATTCGCTCATCTTCCAAGCGCGACATCACATCGTCGAACGATTCCTGCGATGCAGTTTCGGGAGCATCGCGGCCGCACAGGACAAAAACGCGAATGCCATCCTCGAGCGAACCATAAGGAGGTGTCGACTGCCCTATTGGCAAGTCCAGCATGATCTGTTGCAACGGTCCCGGCAGATCGCGAACCTTGATGCCATCGCGATTGACCACATCAGCCCCTAGCAACTTTGCGGTATCATCTGCGGTTCCACAGCCACGTATTTTCTGGGTTTCGCTGTTGAAGCGCTTCACCGTCTCGCCCGCTTTGGCCTCGGTTGTACCGGCAGGGAAGTTGATGGCAAGTTGCTTCAGACTCAGTACTGAATCGCGGGGATCGGTCGTTGCCACCTGCCTCTTGTCGATCAACAAAAGCAGCGAGATTCCCCCCGGTGCCGGAACAGCAACAATCTCATTTTCCCGCATTTGCGATGCTGCAGTTGCCAGCGACTGTGGCAACTGCTCCATCCGGACCCAGCCCAGATCGCCACCTACAGCTGCGGTCGAAGCCTCAGAAAACTGCCGTGCATAGGCCGTGAACGATCCCCCTTGCTGGATTTGTTCGAGAATCTTCCGCGCGTTGGCATATACCTGTTCCTGATTTTCGGGGGTTGCCGAAAGATAAATTTCGCCCAGGCGATATTCGGTCGTACCCTTGGTCAGGTTGATGCGTTCCATGATCGCATTCACCTCATCGTCGCTGACGTTGATGAATGGGCGCACATTACGGCTGAGCAGACGGTTCCATGAAAGCTCGGCCTTGATCTGACGTTTTAGGGTCGCAATCGAGCTACCCTTTGAAGAAAGATAGGTTTCGGTTTCTGCAACGGAGCGGTTGAAATTCTGCACGGCCACCCGCTCGAAATACTGATTGACCTCACCATCGGTGACTTCAATCTCGTTGGCTAGGGCTTCCTGTATTTGCAGTGTTTCGTCGATGAGATTGGTCAAAATCTGCGAGCGAAATCTAGCGACTTCTTCAGCAGGCAATTGACCATCGTTGGCCAGAATGATGAGAGCGAGCCGCTCGTCGACTTCGGTACCGGTGATGATTTCACCATTCACGATTGCCGTAGCCTTGCGAACATTGGGATCGCTGGGCTTGGCCAGCAACTGACCGCCGCCTGGTATGTCCAAGGTTGCTTGGGGAACCGTCTCGTCAGCAACGGATTGGCTGCTCGCGGGCGTCATAGCCAGAACAGCAGCGGTAGAAGTCACCAGTGCAAGACGGTAAATGCTTTTCATTTCCTACTTCCGTAAATGGTCGAAGAGACCGCGCGCAATAGGGCGGACTGGCTGAACGATAGCTGACAAGCCAGATTTCCCCCTTGGTCGTCTTCCTTAGACGCCCAGATTTTTAAATTCCAGTCTGAACAGGAATGTGTTGCCACGGCGCGCATCACCGGTTGGTTGATAGTCGCGGCGCCAGGTGACGGCAATGGAAAGGCAATCATCGTCATAGGCCAGTCCAAGTCGATGTCGGATCGGTTCATAGCCATCAGAGACCGAGAGTTGATCTTCGTTCTGGTCGGTCAGATCGATGATCGTGGATCCGAACAATGACCAATAGCGGGCAAGCCGCAAGCGACCGGCAAGCCGGATTTCCTCACGATCGGCCAAGTCTTCGATATTGGCACCGATGTCACGGTTTAGACGCAGATATCCTGCCTGAACATAGGTGCCCCGCGATCCGACCGTGGCATCGATTTCGTTCCGGCGAATCGCGAAATTGTCCTTATCCAGCCGAAAACGATGGGTCAGTTTCACAAAATCGCGGAAACGAAATTCGCTGCGACCGACAATATCTGATACCTTGTCCGAAAGACCCGTTCCGTCTGGGAAAATAGCGGTTTTGTTGGAAAGGCGATAGCTTTGTCCGATGTTGAAGTCGAAGCTCGTTGCCTTGCCTTTGATTGACCAGTCCAGGCCATAGGTCAGGCGGACATTATCCTCGATCCGGTCATAGCCTGCAAAACGATTGAGCGCGAAAAGGTTGCTGTCCTCGAGATCAACCGCTCGCGCATCTTCGTTGGGCATTTTGAGGTTGGATGAAGTATACGCGCCAACCAGCTGCACCCGCGGCGTCACGATTTGGGTGCCGCCAAAGGCCTCGCCCACAAATGGCCAGCGCATATCAACTGCTGCAGTCGCACTGCCACGCCCTTGCCAACCGCTTTCGCCGCGATAGCTGGGTGTTATCGTCGTGAGGTTTTCGTCGCTGTGATAGACATCGCCGCGACCAAGCACGGTGAAATTCACTTCCTGTCCGAGGCCGGTTAATGTGCGCAGATCCCAGCGCCCCGAGGCAAAGGCGCGGCGCGTATCCTGCCCGGAAGTCCGGCCGATTAACAGGCTGTTTGCTTGCAACTGCACCTTTCCGCCCAGCACCGGGTCAGTAAGGCGAAGGCGATAATCAATTTCAGGAAGGGCTATGGGCTGCAGCGCTTGACGGTCGCCAGTACGAAGCGTCTGCACACCCCAGCCGTTGAACGCAAAATAGCTATTCTCGTCGATCCGCTCGACATTGATATTGTTCCGCAGCCGGTCGTCGCGGCTGATGTCATAACGGCGCAGAAAGGTACGGTCTGTTGCAAGGCGTACCGAAGCAGAGGCTGACCAGTTGGGCGTGAACTGGAATTTGCCAGCACCATCGATGTAACCGCGAAAGACATCTTTTCCGATCGCACCGGTGCCTGAAGTTGAGACCTTCTGACTGTAGGTGGCATATCCAGTAATCTGGAATGCACCCTTGTCTTCCCAAGCGCGGTACCGCGCCTGCGCCATTGGTGCGACATCGCTGAACACATGTCCCGATAGCAACAGATCGCGATTGTCGGACAGACGCCAGTAATAGCCCTGTTCAATTTCGACACCGTTGTTGCGGGAGAAACGCAGATTGGGAACGAGGAAGCCGCTTCCTGCTGCGGTCTCTGCAGGGTGCGACAGGCCAGGCAGGGGGATAACCGGCAAGCCGAACAGTTCTATCCGTGCACCTTCATATTTGACGCGCTTTTTGACCGGATCGTAAACGACTTTGACGGCTTTGACCTGCCAGCTGGGATCTTTCGGGCAACCATCAGGGCCCTCGACTGCACAAGGTGTGTACGCGGCGCCTTCCAGCGTCATCATGCCATCAGCGCGGGTCCCTTTGTTGGCGGCGAGTCGGCTGCCGTCGTTGAGGACGAGCAGCATATTTTCGACGATCCCGTCGCGAAGGGACTCGGTCACCTCAATCGAATCGCCATAGGCGACATCACCCTCTGGCCCGACCGAGCGGATATTCCCAGAAGCGGTAACTTTGCCCGAACGACGATCCCATGAAATTAAATCAGCACGCAAAGTGTAGCCGTCGCGGCGTGCGATGACATTGCCGCTGGCTTTTACCGTGTCGGTTGCAAATTCATAATCCAGCTTATCGGCGGAAAAGGCGATTTCGTCTGTGGCCTCACTCTTGGCAGGGGCCATTTCCTGAGCCTTGGCTACTCCACCTAAACCACAGGCAAGTAGCAACGATACGCACAATGCGCTGGCCGGGCTTGCAAGTCTGGATGTCAGGAATGCCATTGATCTGGTCGGGTCCTTTATCGCTGCAATCGGGCAGGGTCCAGTGCCGGATTCAGTCGCCTGTATAACTCATGGAGGCTAAGCCTTGGTTACCGCAACCATCTTTTGCTTTAATCCGGGCTGAATGTTTGCTTATAGCGTTCGCCAGAACGCATGCGGAGCGGATTCCGCGAATTTCTGATCCCAATCGCTGAAAGGCAGTTTCCAGATGCAGGTAAGTTTTGCCGCCGAACGTCCCACCGATACTGACGTCATCGGCTTCGTTATTCAAAAGAGCCAGTGGGAGAGTTTTGCATTCCCGCTCGAAAATGCCGAGGCTGCTCGCGAAACCGCAAAGCTCGCCCGTTTTGAAGGTAATGCCGGGCAAAGCTTTCTCTATTTTGCGCAAGAAGGTGGACGCACAATCCGTATTGCGCTGATCGCTGTCGCCGACGGTGACGCAGCGGATTATCCCCGTGCAGGTGGCGATCTGCTCGCCAAAGTGCAGACTTGTGGCGCAAAGACCATTGCCCTGCATGCAGCCAATCTCGACGCAAAGGCCGCAGTCGAGGTTGCTTATGGCGCGCTGTTGCGGAACTGGCGGATTGACAAATATCGCACGAAACTGCCCGAAACGTCGAAGCCAACGATTACCGGCCTGACAGTAGTGGGCGCACCGGCCGAGGCGGAGACGCTGTGGTCCAGCCATGCGGCAATTGCCGACGGTGTTGCTTTGACCAAGGAACTGGTCAGCGAACCAGCCAATATCATCTACCCAGAAAGTTTTGTCGAACGCTGTCAGCATTTGCAAGCTTTGGGCGTCGAGATCGATGTTCTCGATGACAAGGAAATGGCCAAGCTGGGCATGGGTGCGCTGTTGGGTGTTGCGCAGGGTTCGGTTCGCCCAGCCCGCATGCTGGTGATGAAGTGGGATGGAACCAGTGGCAAGCAGGAAAAGCCGGTGGTGTTCGTCGGCAAAGGCGTGACCTTTGACACTGGCGGTATCTCGATCAAGCCCGCCGGCGGCATGGAAGACATGAAGTGGGACATGGGCGGCGCCGGTGCGGTCGCTGGCGCGATGAAGGCTCTCGCAGGACGCAAGGCCAAGGCCCATGTCGTCGGCATTTGCGGCCTTGTCGAAAATATGCCTGACGGTAATGCACAACGCCCGGGCGACGTCGTTACCAGCATGTCAGGCCAGACCATCGAGGTGATCAACACCGACGCCGAAGGTCGTCTCGTTCTTTGCGATGCGCTGCATTACGCGCAGGAGAAGTTCAAGCCTGACACCATCATCGATCTGGCCACATTGACCGGCGCGATCATCATTTCGCTCGGTAAGGAACATGCTGGCCTGTTTTCGAACAGCGACGAACTTTCGGAAAAGCTTCTTGCCGCCGGCAAAGCGACCGGCGACAAATTGTGGCGCCTGCCGGTTGGTCCCGCCTATGACAAGCTGATCGACAGCCCGATTGCCGATATCAAAAATGTCGGTCCGCGCGATGCAGGTTCGATTACTGCTGCCCAGTTCCTCCAGCGTTTTATCCAGGACGGCGTGAAGTGGGCGCATCTCGACATTGCCGGTACCGTATGGGGCGACAAGGATGGTCCGACCTGGGCCAAGGGTGCCACCGGTTATGGTGTGAGACTGCTCGACCGCTTTGTGGCCGACAATTACGAAGCCTAGTCGAAGAGGCCGATGCAGGTCGATTTCTATCAATTGACCCGCGATCCTGCGGAACAGGTCATCCCTGCCATCGCACAGAAAATTCTGGACGATGGCGGTCGGCTTCTTGTTGTCAGCGGCGATAATTCGCAATTGGAAAAGCTTTCCACGGCGCTGTGGAATGCGAAGCCAGAGAGCTTCATTGCGCATCAAATGGTCGGGGAGGGAGACGATAGTCTGCAACCCGTCCTGCTGGCGGGGGAACCCGTCGCTACCAACAGTGCTCGCATGATTGCACTCGCCGATGGCGAGTGGCGCGATCAGGCGCTTGGCTTTGACCGTGCCTTTTACCTTTTTCCGCCGGACAAAACCGACAATGCCCGCGCGGCTTGGCGTGCGTTGGCCGACAAGCCTGATGTCGAGCGGCGCTACTGGAAGCAGGATGGCGGCAAATGGCGGCAAGGCCCTTGAGCTTCAAAATTTCCGCGATATTCTGAACGCCTATCGGGTCGCAGCCATTTCGGGAGAATGTGATGAAGAAACTTACCCTGCTATTTGCGACCGCCATGATCGCATCTTGTGGCTCAGAGCCAACCACAACGGTGACTACCTCTGACGGAAAATCGGTCGAACTGACCCAAAATGGTCAAAACGAAGCGACGGTCAAAGCCGAAGATGGCACCACCGCGACGTTCTCGACAGGTGCTGCCGCTGCAAAGGACCTCCCTTTGGGAATACCGGCTTATCCCGGTGCAGCAGTTACGGCAAACATCTCCGGGAATCGCCCCGATGGCAAAGGTGGGGCGATGGTGACTATGACCACCCCAGATGCTCCCGACAAAGTTACAGCCTTCTACAAAGCCGAAGCGACGAAACGGGGTATGACGACCAAGTCCCAGGAAACGGCTGCCGGCAACATGGCCAGTTTCTCGGCTGAAAACGAAGCAGGCGAAAAGCTGGTGGCCACCGCTACTCCGGGTGGGGAAGGCAAAACGCAAGTTATGTTAGTTATCGAGACGAAGTAAGCATAGCAGCTCTGCACTGAGCGACGTTTCTCGCACTTGCCTTCGTCCGGCTAGGCGGCTAGAGGCGCGCGCAATCTCAATCCCCCAGCAAATGGAGTTCTCCCATGGCGGTTACCCGCACCTTTTCGATCATCAAGCCCGACGCAACCCGTCGCAACCTGACCGGCGCCGTCACCAAGATGCTGGAAGAAGCCGGCCTGCGCGTCGTTGCCTCAAAGCGCATCCACATGTCCAAAGAACAGGCCGAAGGCTTTTACGCGGTCCACAAGGAACGCCCCTTCTTCGGCGAACTGGTCGAATTCATGATGAGCGAACCCGTTGTCGTCCAGGTATTGGAAGGCGAAGACGCCGTCACCCGCAACCGCGACATCATGGGCGCGACCAATCCGGCAGAAGCCGCTGAAGGCACGATCCGGAAGACCCACGCGCTTTCGATCGGTGAAAACACCGTCCATGGCAGCGACAGCGACGAGAATGCGGCGATCGAAATCGCCTACTTCTTCAAGCCGGAAGAAATCGTCGGCTAAGCTGGCCATCAGGCTAATTTGAAAGGGCCGTCCGCGCAATCGGGCGGCCCTTTTTGTTGCACCCGCCAAAACACGCGTTATTCGGTTGGCAAAGAGGAGACGCGCATGCTGGGAATGGGTGAGGGCGAAGACTGCCCCTTTCAGTTCAATTTCGACCCTGCGACCTTCAAGGTCGGCGATACGGTGAGCTATCGCGTAACCGGCAGCCTTGCCGACTTCCCGTTCGTTGGCACCTTATTGGAGGTGAACGAGGATTTTGTAATCATTTCACCCGGTGAGAACGAACCCGATGCACGGTATCGCGGGACGCGGGAGAGCAGGCCAATGGTGGACGAGAGCGAGCTTTAGAGCTCTCATCGACACTAGCCATGTAGGTTCATGATCAGCCTGCACTCGCCGCTCTCGGTCAAACCATCGGCTTGCCAGCCATTCCGCAAATAAAATGATTCTGCGCGGGTTCCAGGTGTGGTGACCAGACTGAGGGTGGGTATAGCCGCCGCACGGGCCTGATCGACCAACTTGGTCAGCAACAATTTGCCTAGCCCGATACCTTCAAAGGTAGGATCTACGAAAAGCGCCCAGACCGACTTGTCATGATGATCGAGTGCGGCAAACCCCGCGATCTGTCCTTCGACCATGGCATGCCAGGTTTCGCCATGTCCATATATGAACGGAAGGTAGTCAGCCTCTCCCAGCCGCGATGGATCGGTCAATCGGTTTTCCCGGACGGACAGTCTGATGCGGTGCAGGTCTGCAACGTCAGCAGCTTCAGAGCGACAGAGAATAGCGCTCATGCGATGAACTCTGCCAGCGCTGCCAGCTTCTTCGGCGCAACCGCATGCCAGCTTCGGGCGAGCCATCGGTCGATTTCGTCCCAGTCGTTGAGGCCGAGGTCCAGTCGCATGGCTATCCAGCCATCGCCGAAATAGGCTGGCCGGTAATAGCGTTCGCTATCGATCTCAATCAATTGGGCCTGCTCGTCCGGGCCACTAATTTTTACGAGCAGAGCGGTCTTGCCATCGCCGTGGTGGTCAAGGCTGACATAGGCAAATTTCTTGCCTTTGATGATACCGAAGCATGGCATGCCGTGACTTACGACCTCGTCCGCCTCAGGCAGCGCCATGGCCCTTTCGCGGACTTGCTGTACCAGAAAATCGGGTGAAGTTTCGCGAGCGACATAGTCGCTCAGCACCCGTGAATAGAGCTGATGTTCCGCAATCAAAACCCGCGCGGCGAGGCTGTCAGAGGTGTCGCCGGGCAGGATCGCGACCGGCGTCTGGCCCAAGATCGGACCATCGTCGAGTTCGGCAGTGACGAGGTGCACACTGCACCCGCCATGGCTGTCGCCTGCCTCGATAGCCCGTTCATGAGTATGTAGGCCTTTATATTTGGGGAGCAGGCTTGGGTGGATGTTGAGCATCCGGCCTTCCCATTGTCCGACAAATTCGGGGGAGAGGATGCGCATATAGCCGGCGAGCGCGACATAGTCGGTTTTCGCCGCAACCAGTGCCTCGTGCATGATGTCGTCATGCGCTTCCCGGCTGAGGCCTTTGTGCGAATGGGCAAAGGTGGCGATCCCTTCCGCCTCTGCCAGTTTCAGTCCCGCGGCATCGGGGTTGTTGCTGGCGACCAGAACAATCTCATAAGGGCAGTCATCCGCCTTCGCCGCATAAAGCAGCGCCGCCATGTTGGTTCCTGTCCCCGAAATCAGCACGGCGACACGGGCCTTAGCCATGATGCGTCGCGCTCCAATCGGCCTTGGCACTCCAGGTCTCGATCGAGCCATTGACGGTGCAGCCTTTATCGCCTTTGGCGATGTGCCCGATGCGGAAAACGGTTTCGCCAGCAGCTTCGAGTCCTGCAACCGCATCCGCGACATCGGCTTCAGCGACAACTATCGCCATACCAATCCCGCAGTTAAAGGTGCGCGCCATTTCTTCTGGCTCGATATTGCCCTGTGCCTGCAGGAACGACATAAGCCTTGGCTGCGCCCATGCGTCGGCATCGACATGCGCATGTAACCTGTCAGGCAGCACGCGCGGGATGTTTTCGAGCAGACCGCCGCCAGTTATGTGCGCCATCGCGTGCACCTTACCTGCACGAACCAAAGGCAAGAGTGATTTCACATAAATGCGTGTGGGTGCCATCAGCGCGTCGATCAACAGTGTATCGATATCGAACAGGGCAGGGCGATCCAGCTTCCAACCCTTGTCAGCCGCGAGGCGGCGCACCAGCGAAAAGCCGTTCGAATGGACGCCGGAAGAGGCAAGTCCGAGGATGACATCGCCCTCTGCGACCCTGTCGGCGGTGAGCACTTGATCGCGCTCGACTGCGCCGACGCAGAAGCCGGCAAGGTCATAGTCGCCATCTGAATACATTCCCGGCATTTCGGCCGTCTCGCCGCCGATCAACGCGCAGCCTGCCTGCTTGCAGCCCTCCGCAATGCTCGCGACCACGGAGGTCGCGACATCATTGTCAAGTTTGCCGGTGGCATAATAGTCGAGGAAGAAGAGCGGTTCGGCACCTTGCACGATCAGGTCATTGGCGCACATCGCGACCAGATCGATACCGACGCCATCATGCTTCCCGCTCTCGATTGCGAGTTTAAGCTTGGTGCCAACGCCGTCATTGGCGGCAACGAGCAACGGATCGTTGAAACCGGCGGCCTTCAGGTCGAAAAATCCGCCGAAACCGCCCAGATCGGCATCCGCCCCCGCCCGCCGCGTCGCCTTTGCCAGTGGCGCAATTGCGCGCACCAACGCGTTACCAGTTTCGATCGAAACGCCTGCTTTGGCGTAAGTATAAGACTCATTGTCGCTCATTTTACCGCCGCTAGCGACTTCCCCCTTGGATTTCCAATCATAAGTCGCCAAAAGGCGCGCAATGAGGGTTCGGGTTTCAAAGTCTCTGTGGAAATATGCGCTGGCGGTGCCGCTACTCGTCGGCAGCGGCGTATTGGTGCATGCGCAGATAGAGGGGCCAAAGCGCGGAATTCCGCCGATTGCCAGCAATGGTGACTTTGAAGTGACGGGTGTCATTGTGAACACCACGGGTAAAAATGCCGAAGAGGCACGTCGCGCCGGATGGGAAGAAGCACAGCGCAAGGCGTGGAGCATGTTGTGGGCGAAGACCCATGGCGGCTCCGGTTCGTCGCTGTCAGATTCGACGCTCGATGGCATCGTCTCTGCCATAATCGTTGAAGAAGAACAGATCGGCCCGCGCCGTTATATCGCCAAATTGGGGGTCTCTTTTGACAGGGCGCGCGCAGGGCAACTGCTCGGCGTTAAAGGCGTTGGCCGCAAGTCTGCGCCTTTGCTGCTGATACCAGTGATGTACAGCAATGGATCGCCTTATGTCTTTGAACGACAGACGCCTTGGCAGGCGGCTTGGGCGAAGTTCCGCACGGCCGACAGCATGATAGACTATGTCCGGCCTTTTGGTGGCGGCGGGGAGTCGTTGCTCCTTAACGCAGGACAGATGGATCGGCGCAGTCGCACTTGGTGGCGCGTGATCCTGGATCAATTTGGCGCGGCAGATGTGATTTATCCTATTGTCCGGCTGGAACGGCAATATCCGGGTGGTCCAGTCATCGGCAAATTCGCCGCCCGTTACGGCCCTGAAAACCGCTTTCTCGGTAGTTTCACGCTGCGTGCACAAAATGCGGAAGGCATCCCGGCCATGATGGCCGACGGTGTGCGCAAAATGGACGGAATGCTGCAACAGGCCTTTGCTGCAGGCCGCCTGCGCGCCGAAGCGTCGCTGCTGCTGGAAGAAATTGACGAAGAAGATCTGGAGGAACTGGAAGAAGAAACCGAAGCCGAAAGCGAAGATCCGTTGGCGGCAGCGGTCGATTCGGTTTCCGGTCGCGCGGAAGGCGAGCAGGGGGGGAGCCAGACGACCGCCACGCCAGCGCAGCAAGTGACGGTCAATGTCCAGGTCAGTACGCCCAATCCCGAAGCAGTGGATCGCGCGGAAGCTGCGCTGCGCGGTATTCCGGGCGTGCGTTCAGTTTCGACCACCAGCCTCGCACTGGGCGGGACGTCCGTAATGCGCGTAACCTTCCAAGGTGATCCAGCAGCGCTGAATGCAGCGCTACAGGCGCGCGGTTTCCGGTAAGGTTGAGAGGTCGCCAACGCGCGGCCAGGCCAGTATGAAACAGATTGCGCTTCCCTTCGACGAACTCAATCCGGACCGGACCGACGATTGTCTGATCGTCACGCCGTCAAACGCAATTGCTTTTGCAGCTCTTGGCAATAGCGCCAGTTGGCCCGGACATTGTGCCTTGCTGCTGGGACCTGCGCGGTCGGGTAAAAGCCTGATGGCACGCTATTTTTCGGTGCAGAGTGGCAGGGTAATCGATGATGCCGATCGGTTGTCGGCCGAGGACCTGTTTCATCAATGGAATGCCGCCAAAAATTCGGGTGAAGCGTTGTTGCTGGTTTCGGGCAAAGCGCCCGGTGAATGGAACATCGAACTCCCCGATTTGCGCTCGCGAATTGGTGCGGCACAGTTGCTCGAAATTGGCGAGCTGGATGATGAGCTTGCCGAACAATTGCTGCTCAAATTCCTGCGCGACCGGGGCACTTCCATCGGCCCGGAGGCATTGGCCTTCGTCGTCCGCAGGATTGAGCGCAGTCACGCCGCAGTCGAGGATTTCGCCAAAAAGGCGAACGCATTGGCACTGGCGGAAGGTTCGGCGATTACTCTGCCACTTGTACGCCGCTTGATGCCCGCTTAACCGCAGTTGATTCGGATAATCTTGCTGGCTTCGTCCGTGAATATATTGAGCCTTGCAGGGCTGTAATCCATCGTAATGACGCCATCATGTGGCGCCACCCGAACCACAGACGCTTTGGCCTCGCTTTTCAGCTTTGCTTCAAGCTCTTGGTTCAACGTTTTTCCAACCGCATAAGCCAGACTGCTGGCATCGCAGGAACCAGAGAGCTCAGGCGGATTCTGGCCAGTCTCGGCATTTTCTGCGGCCGGTATGCAGCCAGAGAGCGAAGCGAGTGCAAAGGGTAGCATCAGGGCCAATTTCATGTCTCGGCTTCCTCCGTACGCGTCATTTTCAGCTTTCCATTGACGACAGCGAAAGCGAGCCGCCCTTCGACCAAGTCGAGCGCATCATGCCCGAATTGCTCATAACGCCAGCCTTTGAGCAATTCGAGGCCCTCGCGGTCGCCCGCAGCCAGCCTCTCCAGCTCTTCGCTACGCGTGATTAGGCGCGAGGCAACGTTGATCTCGCGTGAACGGATTTTCAGAAGCAGTTTGAGGAGATCGGCAACCAGCGCGCCTTCTTTACCGCCGCCGGTTCCATTATGGTTTCGATCCGGCATTTCCTCTTTCGATAAAGGTTCGGCATCGGCCAGCGTCGCCATCAATCGCGCGCCAATTTCGTTATCGCGCCAAGCGGGGGATAGACCTCGCACTTTGGGGAGGTCAGCCTGCGCCTTGGGCGGATGCGAGGCGATATCGGCGATCGTCTCGTCCTTCATGATCCGGCCGCGGGGGATATTCTTGCGCTGTGCCTCACGTTCCCGCCACGCGCCCAACGCTTTCAGGCGACCGAGAACATCCGCCTTGCGCGACTGCATCTTGATACGCCGCCAGATGGTTTCGGGGTCGTTGCGATAGTTGTCGGCGTCGGCCAGCCGCTCCATCTCGTCATTCAGCCATTCGCCGCGCCCTGTTTTGACCAGCTTTTCGAGCATTTTTGGGAAAATGTCGGCGAGATGGGTAACGTCACCGATGGCATAATCAATCTGCCGCTTGTCCAATGGTCTACGCGACCAATCGGTAAAGCGTGCACCTTTGTCGAGGTGGATTCCAAGCCACAGGTCGACAAGGTTTGAATAACCGATCTGCTCACCTTGCCCCAGTGCCATGGCGGCAATCTGGGTGTCGAACAACGGATGCGGTGTCCGTCCGGTCAGGTTGAAGAAGATTTCGATATCCTGCCCACCTGCATGGAAAACCTTCAGCACATCTTCGTTGTTGCAGATCAGATCGAGCATCGGCGTAAGGTCGAGGCCATCGGCCTTCGGATCTACCGCCGCAGCTTCGTTCACATCGGCAAGCTGCACCAGGCAAAGCTCTGGATAATAGGTGTTTTCGCGCATGAACTCGGTGTCGACCGCGACAAAATCGGATTTCGATATGCGGGCGCAAAACTCGGCGAGTTGTTTGCTATCGGTGATGAGTGGATGAATCTGCATGCAAGGCCGCCCATAACAGCCATTCGCAACTTGACAAAGGGGCGTTGCAAGGGTCTAGCGCCGCGTTCATATTTTCCTGTCGAAAACACAAACAACAAAGACCCATCATGCACGCTTATCGTACCCATAAATGCGCAGAATTGCGCGCTTCGCACGTCGGTGAAACTGTCCGCCTCTCGGGCTGGGTGCACCGCAAACGCGACCATGGCGGCGTCCTGTTCGTCGACCTGCGCGACCATTATGGCATGACGCAGATTGTTGCGGATAGTGACAGTCCGGCGCTTCCAGTGCTCGAAGGCCTGCGCCTTGAAAGCGTCGTCACCATTGATGGCGAGGTAAAGGCGCGCAGCGAAGCTACCGTCAATCCGAACCTTCCGACAGGTGAGATCGAAGTTTTTGCACGCAATGTAACCGTGCTGAGCAAGGCAGAAGAACTGCCCTTGCCGGTCGCAGGCGAGCAGGAATATCCCGAGGAAATCCGCCTCAAATTTCGCTTCCTCGACCTGCGTCGCGAAACGCTGCACGCCAATATCATGACGCGCACTGCGATCATTCGCGAAACACGCAAGCGGATGGAAGAGATCGGATTTACCGAATTTTCGACTCCTATCCTCACCGCTTCTTCGCCTGAAGGTGCGCGCGATTTCCTGGTACCCAGCCGCATCCATCCCGGTAAATTCTTCGCACTTCCGCAGGCGCCGCAGCAGTACAAGCAGTTGCTGATGGTTGCGGGTTTTGACCGTTACTTCCAGATAGCGCCCTGCTTCCGCGACGAAGACCCGCGCGCCGATCGACTGCCGGGCGAATTCTACCAGCTCGATCTCGAAATGAGCTTTGTTACGCAGGAAGAGGTTTGGGAAACGATGGAGCCCGTCATGGCTGGCATCTTCGAAACCTTTGCCAATGGGCGTAAGGTGACGCCGGCAGGCGAGTTTCCGCGGATACCCTATGCCAAGGCGATGCTCGATTACGGCACCGACAAACCGGACCTCAGGAACCCGCTGATCATCCGCGATGTCACCGAAGAGTTCCGCATTTCGGGCTTTGGACTGTTCGAAAAGATTGTTGGCACCGGTGGTGTGGTACGCCTGATACCGGCGCCAGCTACGGCAGAAAAGAGCCGCAAATTCTTCGATGACATGAACGATTGGGCTCGCAGCGAAGGTCATGCAGGCCTCGGATATGTCACCCGTAAAGGGGGAGTGTTTGGCGGCCCGATCGCCAAGAACCATGGCGAAGAGAAAATGGCGGCGCTGTTCGACGCGCTAGGCCTTGGCCCCGATGACGGTGCGTTCTTTGCCGCCGGGAAAGAAGAGCAGGCAGCCAAACTGGCCGGTGCCGCGCGTACCCGTGTTGGTGAACAGCTTGAAATCGTTGAGCAAGATGCCTTCCGCTTTTGCTGGATCATCGACTTCCCCTTCTACGAATGGGATGAAGACGAGAAGAAGGTCGATTTCGCGCACAATCCCTTTTCGATGCCGCAAGGCGGTCTAGAAGCCCTGCAAACGCAAGATCCGTTGACCATCAAGGCCTATCAATATGATATGGTTTGCAACGGCTATGAGCTGGCATCGGGTTCGATCCGCAACCAGCATCCTGACTTGATGGTGAAGGCGTTTGAACTTACCGGTTTGACACGGGCCGACGTCGAGGAACGCTTTGGCGGCATGTACCGCGCCTTCCAATATGGCGCGCCGCCGCATGGCGGGATGGCGGCAGGTGTCGACCGCATGGTGATGCTGCTTTGCGGCGTGCAGAATCTGCGCGAAATTACGCTGTTCCCGATGAACCAGAGGGCTGAAGACCTGCTGATGGGCGCGCCGTCGCCTGCGATGTTCAAACAGTTGCGCGAACTGCATATCCGTGTGGTGGAGCAGCCAAAGGGTTGAACCAGCCGGTCGAACATCGTTTCGCGGCCCCGGGCGGGGAGTTGTGCTGGTTCGAATGGGGCAGTGCAGGGAATCACCCGACGGTGCTGCTGTTACACGCGACCGGTTTTCACGGCCGTTGCTGGGATGCGACAATTAAGGCGTTGCCCTCTGACTGGCATTATATCGCGCTGGATCTGCGCGGCCATGGTCGTAGCTATCGACCGGAATCTCTGTCGGACTGGCTGGCGACAGCAGACGATGTAGCAGCCTTTGTGCAGGCAAAGCTGAATGATCCCATCTTCGCTATCGGCCACAGCATGGGCGGCTATGTAGCGGCAAGAACCGCTGTGTTGGTGCCCGAGAAGATCGCCGGCTTGCTGCTCGTCGATCCGGTGATGATGACGCCGGCAACCTATGCGGTCGAACCTGGCAATCCAAGCGACCATCCGGTAGCGCGGCGCCGCAACGCATGGGAAAGCGCCGAGCAAATGACCGCACATTTCGCCAATCGCGAGCCTTATGCGCATTGGAGAACTGAAGTGCTTGCCGATTATTGCCGTTACGGGCTGGTACCAGCCGAAAGTGGTGAGGGTCTGGAACTTGCCTGTCCGCCGGTGCTGGAGGCTTCGGCCTATATGGGATCTTGGCGGAACAATCCCTATGGCTGGGTCGGTGAGATTAAGTGCCCCACTACTGTTCTTCGCGCCCGTAACGCCGAACGCGCTGGACCCATGGATTTTTCAATCAGTCCGACCGCGCCAGATTTGGCGACGCATATTCCGGGAGCAACTGACATCCATTGGAACGAGGTTTCGCACTTCATCCCGATGGAAGAACCGGACCGGTTGGCCGAGTTGGTGAGGAAGCTGGTTCCTTTGAGCTGAATATTATTTGAAGGTTGGCAGCAACGCGTCATAATTAGCCTGCAATAGAAGGCTACCCAGAGATGAAAATTGACCTTTCCGACTTTGAAGAAGGCCCGAAATATGCGGGTGACTATGACGGCGACCTGAAACAGTTGCAGGATCGTCTTGCCGAACTGCAGGCGCTGCACATCATCCATGGTTGCCGTACGCTGATTGTCTTCGAAGGCTGGGATGCGGCGGGTAAGGGCGGCGCGATCAAGCGGCTGACTGCGCAATGGGATCCGCGCTATTTTCAGGTCTATCCGATCAGTGCGCCGACGCCGGAAGAGAAAGAACGCCATTTCCTATGGCGCTTTTGGAACAAGCTACCCCGCGCCAAGGAAATTTCGGTTCTCGACCGAAGCCATTACGGCCGGGTTCTGGTCGAGCGGGTTGAGGGCTTTTGTAGCGAGGTCGAATGGCGTCGGGGCTATGACGAGATCAACGAGTTTGAGCAGCGGCAAACGGAAATTGGTACCAAAATCATAAAGATATTTCTGCATGTGACGCAGAAGTCGCAAGACAAGGTTTTGAAAGAGCGATTGGAAACTCCGGCAAAACGCTGGAAAGTCACGGAAGAGGATTTTCGCAACCGGGAAAAGCGCGGTGCCTATATTGAAGCGATCGAAGACATGCTGGCGAAGACCGACACACCCGAGGCGGCCTGGAAGGTCTTTGACGGCAACAATCAGAAAGCGGCGCGTATCGCCGTGCTAAAATATATTGCCGAAGAGCTGTCGCGTTCCATCCCGGACGAATTCCCCGAGATCGGCGCCGAGATCAAGCAACTGGCCGCTGCATGTTTTGGGGCTCAGGAGGGTGACGGATAATCGATCCCGACGATTTCCCATTCCTTAGGGCCGCCGGGCAATTGAACGGTCCGCAAATCGCCGATACGGGCACCGCGTAACGCCTTTGCAAGTGGTGAGTTCCATCCAATTCGTGCAGCTGTAGCGTCGGCCTCATCGTCGCCTACGATCGTCACAAAGCGATGATTATCATCTTCGTCGGCCAGCGTGACAGTTGCGCCAAAGAACACGCGGCTGCGGTCGCCCTGATTGGACGGGTCGATCACTTTTGCAAATTTCATCTGGCGTGACAGTTTGCCCAGCCTGCGGTCGATTTCGCGCAGGCGCTGACGTCCATAAATATAGTCACCATTCTCGCTGCGGTCACCATTGCCGGCGGCCCAGCTGACGATCTCGACAACCTTGGGTCGTTCGACTGCGAACAATTGTTCATATTCGACGCGCAGACTGGCGAACCCCTGCGGGGTGATGGGGTTTGTCCGTTCGCTCATAAGACTGGGTTCAGCCGACTGACCGGCGACCCAGATAGTGGCTGAGCGGTGTATTGTTCCGATAGCGTGCCTTGTCCGGATTAAGATGGTCATACATCACCGCATTCTCGAGCACGCGCTGCACATAGTTGCGTGTTTCGAAAATCGGAATCTGCTCGATCCAATCAAGAATGTCGATGCCGCCCGAGCGCGGATCGCCGTTGCGCGCCAGCCACTTGTTCACATTGCCCGGCCCGGCGTTGTAGGCCGCTACTGCGAGGGGATAGCTGCCGTTGTAATAGCTCAACATGCGCTGGAAATAGGTCGAACCCAACTGGATATTATAGTTGGTGTCGCTGTTGAGCGCCTCCGGGCGGTAGGCGAGGGCGATTTTGCCAGATGTCTCGCGCGCGGTTCCGGGCATCAACTGCATCAGCCCGCGGGCACCCGCATGGCTGGTAGCGTTGCGGTCAAACTGGCTTTCCTGCCGTGCAATGGCGTGGATGAAGGTCCAGTTGTTCGTATGCTCCGGCGGAACCGCGACGGTAGGATAGCCAAGGCGGATCAGGCCGTCGTGCCCTTCGATCCTTGCACTGCGTGCTGCGATGACCGACAGGTCGGGGCGTCCGATGAGGTTAGACCATGCGAACAGATTCTTGAAATCGCTCTCGGTTTTCGCCGAGTTGGAAAGTGCGCGCATGAAACTGTTCGAGTCCCGCCAGCCGGGGAAGGAGGATGACATGCGAGCAGCCGTATAAGTCGGCGGTACCGCGTTGGCTGCCAATTGCGGCAAGGCGGGTGCCGCCGGAACTGGGGGTAACGGCCTCCCTAGTGCCTCCAGAGCCAACTGCCCGTGGAAGAAATCATAGAAGCGTGCCGCTTCGGTAAAATATTGTTGGGCCAATTGCTGGTCACCGGCCTTTTTGGCGGCGCGACCGGCCCAATAGAGTCCTTTTGCACGGGTTTGCGGTGTGCGCGCACCCGCAGTGTAGAGCTTGAAGGCCTCGATAGCTTCACGTGGTCGGCCCAATTTGTAATAGGCCGCTTCGCCTGCCAGCCAGGCGAGACTGGTGTAGGTATCACGGGTCGACAGGTCGAGCTTGGTAATGTCAGTGCCTGCGGAGAAAGCATCAGTCAGCTTGGATGCAATCCGATAGGCCATATCAAATTGGCCATCGGTTTCAGCTGCTTCGGCATTGGTCAACAGCACCTTCAGCCAGTCGCGCGCGACATGCGGGGGTGCGGATAATGTCGGACGGTTGGCGAGCAACTCGCGCGCAGCCCGGCTGTTGCCCGAGGCGCGAAGGGCTGCAACGCGTTCCATCAAAAGTCCGGCATCTGATAGGCCGAGCGGGCCAACCGCCGTAAATTTTGCGGCGGCATCAGGCGCCTTCAGCTCGTACGCCAATTGCGCCTCCAGAACCGGGCGGCGTTCGGATGAGGTGTAGGGCAGCCATTTCTGCGCGGCACGAGTTGCATTGGACCATAGCAGACGACTGGTGCGCACGTCATGATCGGCAGCGGTCAGCTTGCCAGCCATCAACTGGAAAACACGATTCTCGTCATCGTCGGTCAACGGGCCTTCGCGCCATGCGCGGCGGCCCCATTGTTCTGCACGTGCCTTGTCTCCCGTTGCCGCGAGAGCCAGCGCGAATTTTGCGCGACCGCCATTGGTTGTCGGCTCAAGACGATCAAAATAGGCGACTACCTGATTGGGTGACCAACTCAGAACATTGATCGCCTGTTCGGCATTTCGGCTCATTTCGTCGGTATTGGGCCAATCCGGATAGGTCATCAGGAATGACGCATATTCGGAAAAGCTGTATTGGCCCGATTGGCTTAACATCCGCCAGCGCTGAAGCGCGGCGGGCACGTTGCCACCGCTGGGATCGACCATCGCCGTGGGCACATTGCTGGCCTCACCAATCCCTGTCCGCCAGATGATCTCGGGCGCCTCGGGCGTAGTGGCGGCGAATGCAGAAGCTGGAATTGCCAGCAGCGAAGCGGAAATCAGGTGCTTTACCATGCGCGACATATTAAGGGCTGCCTCCTTAGTGGGCGATGAACCATGCACCCCTGCGGTCCATTGAACATTTAATTCGGTCTATTTGGCTAGTTTTGAAGGCGATTTCCATGTTTACGGGCTCAATACCGGCTCTGGTGACTCCTTTTTGCGACGGAACGTTTTCCGAGTCGCATTTTCGTGCGCTGGTGGATTGGCAAATCGAGCAGGGTTCGTCTGCACTTGTCCCGTGCGGAACGACTGGTGAAGCACCGACCTTGTCGTTTGACGAGCATTATCGGGTTATTTCAATCTGCATTGAACAGGCCGCCGGGCGCGTTCCCGTTATCGCAGGGTGCGGCTCGAACGATACCGCGACCGCTGTGCGCCACATGGAATTTGCGAAGGCGGAAGGAGCAGCCGCTGCGCTCGTCGTCGCGCCCTACTATAATCGACCCAATCAGGACGGAATTTACGCCCATTATGCGCATCTTGCGGAGAAAAGCGATCTTCCTATCATTGTCTATAATGTTCCCGCGCGCACTGTGACTGACATCCAGCCTGCAACGCTGGCACGACTGGCCGAAATACCGACTATTGTCGGTGTGAAGGATGCGAGTGGACAGATTGCCCGTGTCGGGGAGCACCGCCTGGGGTGCGGCGTCGACTTCTGTCAATTGTCAGGCAATGACGACATGGCCCTGGCGTTCAATGCTGCAGGCGGAGTCGGTTGCATTTCGGTAACAGCAAATGTGGCGCCAAAACTGTGTGCCGAATTCCAGTCGGCCTGCGCTAATGGTGATTATCAGTTGGCGCGCGAACTGAATGATCGCCTCCATCCTCTTCATACAGCATTGTTTACTGATGCATCGCCCGGGCCGGTCAAATATGCAATGACGCGGGTCATACAGGGCTTCCCCGAGGAGATGCGCCTGCCGCTCATTCCTGCATCGGCCGCCAGCAAGGCGACCGTCGATGCGGCGCTGGAGATCGCAGGACTGATTTGATGGCCCGCCCCAAACCCGAAGCATTTCAGAAGACCAAAGTCGTCGCCGAAAACCGGCGCGCGCGATATGATTACCATATCGAGGATAAATATGAGGCCGGGATCGCGCTCACCGGCACCGAGGTAAAATCGCTGCGGTTCGGCGAAGGATCGATCGCGGAGAGCTATGCTGAAGTGAAGGACGGCGGCGAAATCTGGCTGGTGAATGCCAATATCCCAGAATTCAGCCACGGAAACCGGTTCAACCATGAACCCAAGCGGCCCCGTAAATTGCTCCTTAATGTCCGCGAGATTAATAAATTACACGGCGCAGTGGCCCGGCAGGGGATGACATTGGTTCCACTGTCCATATATTTTAACAGTCGTGGGCGAGCGAAGGTCGAACTGGCCCTCGCCAAAGGCAAGAAAGCGCCGGACAAAAGGGCGACCGAAAAAGAACGCGACTGGAAGCGCGAACAGGGAAGGATAATGCGGGAACGCGGATGAACGGTTTGACGAAGTGGATCCATGAACAGGCACCGTCTCGGGAGAGTTTCGAGCGGAGCCGATTCTTGCGTCCATTTGCTCACCGTGTTTTCCATCCTGCACTTTGGCGTTTTACCCGCCGATCGGTGCCGCGCGGCGTCGCGTTGGGGTTGCTGGTAGGCATTTTCCTTTTGATCCCCGGCGTACAAATTGTCGGGGTTGCGCTTTTAGCGCTTCCTGTGCGGGCTAACATTCCCTTGGGCGCGGCTATGACCTTTCTCAGCATGCCCGCAACCACACCTTTCATATTGGCTGCGTCAGTCTATGTTGGAAATGGTTTGCTGCATTTGAAAGCGGATATTTTCCAGTTTCAGAAGCTCATTGACGCTGGCGCACCTATTTCCGAATGGCTAACCTGGCTGCTTTCAGACGCTGCGCCGGCCATGGTGGTCGGATTGGCAGTGATTTCGGTGGTGAGCGCCGCTATCGGCTATCTGGTTGCTGCATGGTTTTGGCGCTGGCGGATTGGCAGCAAATGGCGTCGTCGGTCGAAGGCACATGCCACTGGTGGATCAGGGCATTAATTTGATCCGATATTCTGGTTAGTTGTCCCCATTGCGAGTCGGAACGGACTCGTTTCCAACTGGGGAGTTTTCAACGATGATTTCATTCAGGAAGCTGGCGGTGATCGCTAGCGTTTCGCTTTCAGCCATAGCCGCTGCTTCGCCTGCCGTAGCAAATACTGCAGGGGAAACCACCGCTGCCAATGAAGGACCTGAACTTGGTACCTTCGGTTTCGATGAAAAGGGCATGGATCGCGCTACCGCGCCGGGTGACAATTTTTATCTATTTGCCAATGGCGAATGGCTGAAAACGACCGAAATTCCTGCGGACAAATCCAATTATGGCATGTTCACCAAGCTTGACGATTTATCGAAGGAGCGAGTGAAGGGCCTGCTGGAAGCAGCCGCCAAAGATCCCAAAAGCAAGATGGGTGTCGCTTACGCAACCTATCTTGACGAAGCGGCGATCGAGAAAAAGGGGCTCGCGCCAATCCAGTCCATCCTGAAGCAGGTTCGTGCGGTTAAAACGCACAAACAGTTCGAAGCGCTTTTGCCGACTTTGGCACCGAAGGGTGTAGGCGCACTGTTTGGCGGATTTGTCGGTCAGGACGACAAGAATCCTGACGCCTATATCTTCCAGATTTTTCAGGGCGGAACGGGATTGCCCGACCGCGACATGTATCTGGTCGATAATCCGAAGTTTGAAGAAATTCGAACCGCGTACAAATCCTATCTCACAAAAATGCTGATGCATGCCGGTGAAAAAAATGCCGAAGCGCGAGCCAACGCCATTTTCGAAACTGAAAAGAAGATCGCCGAAGTGCAGTGGACGCGCGAAGAAAGTTCGGATGCGACCAAGGTTTATAACAAATTGTCACTAGCCGAACTTGATGCGCTGGCTCCGCAAATTGGCATGTCGGCAATGCTTACGAAAATCAGCCCGAAAATCAGCGATGTGCTGGTCGCCCAGCCAAGCGCCGTTGCCGGAACCGCCAAGATCTTTGCCGATTCGGATATCGGCATTTTCAAGGACCAGATGCTTGTTGCTGCGCTTGCCAATTATTCAGGCGCGTTACCCAAGTCTGTCGACGACACGGTATTCGCTTTTTACGGAACGGCATTAGCCGGAACGCCGCAGCAACAGGCGCGCTGGAAACGCGGTATCGGTTTCGTCGAAGGCGCGTTGACCGATGAAATCGGCAAAGCTTACGCCGCCCAATATTTCCCACCCGAGACCAAGGCTGCAGCGAATGAGCTTGTCCGCAACGTTGTGGCTGCAATGGGACGTCGCATCGAGGGGCTCGATTGGATGCAGCCCGAAACAAAGGTCAAGGCGAAACAAAAACTAGCCAATTTCACGACCAAGATTGGCTATCCCGATCAGTGGCATGACTACGCCAAGCTGAAGATCGTGAAAGGTGATGCTTTCGGCAATGCCATGCGAGCCAATGAATTCGGTTTTGCCGACAATATCAGTAAGCTAGGTCAACCCATCCGCCGCTGGGAATGGGGCATGCTGCCACAGACGATCAATGCCTATGCCAATTTCAGCATGAATGAAATCGTCTTTCCGGCCGCGATTTTGCAACCGCCCTTCTTTGATCCAAAGGCCGATCCGGCGATCAACTATGGCGGCATCGGTGCCGTTATCGGTCACGAAATCAGCCACCATTTCGATGACCAAGGTTCGAAATATGACCAGAATGGTCGTCTGTCGGATTGGTGGACCGAAACCGACGTAGCTGCTTTCAAGAAAGCGAGCGAAGCCCTGATCAAGCAATATGACGCCTATGAAATCTTCCCCGGCGCTAATGTGAAAGGCGAATTCACGCTTGGCGAAAATATCGGTGATCTGGCCGGCTTGACCGTTGCTTATGAAGCTTACAAGGCCTCACTGGGCGGGAAAGCGGCGCCGGTGATTGATGGATATACAGGTGATCAACGCTTCTTTCTGGGCTGGGCGCAGGTGTGGCGGCGCAACTATCGCGAGGCCAATCTCAGAAACCGGTTGATAACCGACCCGCACAGCCCATCCGAACAGCGGGTCTGGGTGGTACGCAACCTTGACAAATGGTATGAGGCGTTCCAGCCGAAAGAAGGACAGAAACTGTACCTCGCACCGGGGGCACGCGTTCGCATCTGGTAAACAAGGAACCCTAAATTGGCTGGCAGCCTTCCAACTTCGCAATTCGGGAAAACGGGACGCGAAGGTGGCGAGGCTGCCGACGCCGACAGACTGCATCTTGGCATAATTGCAGCGTCCGTCGCGCTGTCATTATTGCTTGTCTGGATAGTTACGGGCGATGCAATGATGTTGGCAGTTACCGCTGCTGGCTTGATCGGCCTTGGTGGATTTTTGCTGGTTGCTTCTCGTATCCAGCGACCGGCAGCCAAGGAAAGCGAAACCGCCCCCCCTGATTGGTCTGTCACCTATTCTGCTATCGAACTGGATCGTGCAGCTGTAGCCGTGAGCGACCGGGCAGGACGTCTGCTTTGTGCCAATGGCCGTTTCAACCTCTGGTTCGAAGGGCTGCAGGCTCCGCCCGATTTAGGCCTTGGTGAGGCTGAGCGTGAGTTGCTGCTCAAGGCTGGCCGCACAGCCTGGCGCGACGGCCGGGCCCATATCGACGCGATTGCAAAGCGCGGAACAAATTATCGGGTCGAAGTAATGCGAACCGGCGCGGCGGACGAATTTTTGCTGTGGCGCTTTGCCACGGTGGAAACGCTGAGCATCGAGGCGCAGGCGATTGATTTGGTCGGCGGACGAATCGGACGGGCGTTAGCCATGGCGGGTGTGATGGCTGTGACCGTGGGCCCCGAGGGCCGCATCCGATCTTCAAACCCGGCTTTTGCCTTGCGCGCGGCTGGCAGCGAAACTGCCAATATATCCAACCGGGAATGTGCGGCATTGCTGCATGTAGACGACAAGGGCAGCGTCTATTTCACGCGCGAAGGCAAACATGCATCTCCAGTGCGGTTGCTGCACGTTCCGTTGGCGAACGATGGAGCAGAAGGGGCCGCCGTTTTGCTCGCGATAGACGATGACGGGCGCGGTGTGGCAGACAGCGCGGGCCAGGTGCATGTCGAACAATTACTTTCGAATCTGCCGCTCGGGCTGGCGCTTGTAGATCGGGATGGGCGCTTCCTCTTTGCCAATGATGCTTTCATGCGTGTGGCAGGGGTAGAGCATGAAAAGCTGCCGCCTTATCCGGGCGATCTTGTTGTTCCTGAAGATAAAGCCGCGGTTTCGGATACAGTGCGGCGTTATGCCGGTGGGCAGTCGATGTCGGGAGATATTGCTGTCCGGCTGAAAGACCAGCCTGACGAAGCGATTGCACTTTCTATCGCGGGTCTGCGTGGCTTTGGCAGTGCTGCCGTGCTGCTTGGTCTGAAGGACAATAGCGAAGAAACCAAGCTCAAGCGGCAGGTGGCACAGGCCACCAAGATGCAGGCGGTGGGGCAGTTGGCCGGCGGGGTTGCGCATGATTTCAACAATATCCTGACCGCGATTATCGGTTATTGCGATCTGATGCTGTTACGCCATCCTCCAGGCGACAGTGATTATGATGATATCCAGCAAATCAAGAACAACTCCAACCGTGCTGCCAGCCTGACACGGCAATTGCTCGCTTTCTCACGCCAACAGACGTTACGACCGCAGATCCTCCAATTGCCCGACGTAGTTGCGGAGGTTTCACACCTCCTCAAACGCCTTCTGGGCGAGAGCGTCCAGCTGGAGGTGAACCATATGCGCGGGATTGGTGCGGTGCGCGCCGATCCGGGTCAGTTGGAACAGGTGATCATCAATTTAGGCGTGAACGCACGCGATGCCATGCCCAAAGGTGGTACACTCCGCATCGAAACAAAGCCGGTTTCACCTTCAGATGTGCGTGCGATGCGCAGCGAGATACTGCCGATTGGGGAATATGCGCTGTTGTCGGTATCGGACAGTGGCACAGGCATCGCCAAAGAACATTTGGGCAAGATTTTCGAGCCCTTTTTCACAACCAAGGAAGTGGGGAAGGGGACCGGTCTCGGCCTGTCCACCGTTTACGGCATCGTGAAGCAGTCGGGTGGTTTCATCTTTGCCGATTCCGAAATCGGCAAGGGTACCCGCTTTGACATTTACCTCCCGACTTATTCGGGCAGCGTTTCGGCACCTCCATCTGTGAAGCAAGAGGCAGCGGCTCCCGAACCCGAAGAGATGTGGGGCAATGCCACAATCCTGCTTGTTGAGGATGAGGATATGGTGCGCGCAGTTGCCGAACGTGCGCTGACGCGGCAGGGCTATGTTGTCGAGACGGCGCGCGATGGCGAGGAAGGGTTGCAGCATTTTGCCGATGGCAAGCGCTATGACCTCATCGTTTCCGATGTTGTGATGCCCAATATGGATGGGCCGGCAATGGCGCGGAAATTGCGTGCCGATTATGGTGACGTGCGCATATTGTTCATGTCGGGTTACGCCGAAGAGCAATTACGGCAGTCAATCAATCTCGACAATGTGCACTTCCTGCCCAAGCCATTTTCGGTGCAGCAGATTGCTGAGGCAGTGAAAAATGCTCTTAAAAAGTGAAGGTATTGAATATAAAAGAATTTAATTTACTGTTCCACTCTTGTTCTATGAGAACAAAGGCGATACATAATCGTCAGTTCCGGTAATGTTCTGGTGGTGAGAATATCGGAACCGAACACGCTATCCAAGGAGTGGAACAATGGCAGCAAGTCTTAAAGTCATTAATGGGGATCAGGCAAAAAACATGAATAACGCAGAACGTGAACGCGCGCTCGAAGCTGCGCTAGCCCAGATTGATCGTGCTTTCGGCAAGGGATCGGCAATGAAGCTGGGCAGTCGTGAGGCGATCCAGATCGAGGCGATTTCTACAGGTTCGCTGGGTCTGGATATCGCGCTTGGTATTGGTGGCCTGCCCAAAGGGCGCGTCATCGAAATTTACGGCCCGGAAAGCTCGGGCAAAACAACACTGACTTTGCACGCCATTGCCGAAGCGCAGAAGGCTGGCGGGACGGCGGCTTTCATCGACGCCGAACATGCGCTCGATCCGGCTTATGCGAAGAAGCTGGGGGTCGATATCGACAACCTCATCGTTTCGCAGCCTGATACCGGCGAACAGGCGCTCGAAATTGCCGATACGCTGGTGCGCTCGAATGCGGTCGATATTCTCGTGATCGATTCGGTGGCGGCTTTGGTACCGCGGGCTGAAATCGAAGGCGAGATGGGCGACAGCCATGTTGGTTTGCAGGCCCGTCTGATGTCGCAGGCATTGCGCAAGATTACCGGGTCAATCAGCCGTTCGAATTGCATGGTGATCTTCATCAACCAGATCCGCATGAAGATCGGCGTGATGTATGGTTCGCCTGAAACCACAACCGGCGGAAATGCGCTCAAATTCTACGCCTCGGTCCGTCTCGACATTCGCCGTACCGGCCAGATCAAGGATCGGGAAGATATTGTTGGCAACACCACCCGGGTGAAGGTCGTCAAGAACAAGGTGGCTCCACCGTTCAAGCAGGTTGAGTTCGACATCATGTATGGCGAAGGCATTTCGAAGACCGGTGAGTTGCTGGATATCGGCGTCAAGGCGGGGCTTGTCGAGAAATCGGGTAGCTGGTTCAGCTATGACTCGATCCGCATCGGGCAGGGCCGTGAGAACGCCAAAATCTGGCTCAAGGAAAATCCTGAAATGGCTGCGAAGCTCGAGGCGTCGATCCGTAACAAGACCGACGAGGTGGCCGAGGAAATGATGGTTGGCCCCAGTGCCGACGATGAGGATAGCGGCGAAATCGACGAATGAGCGTCAACTAACCCCCAAGGCTCTCTCCCAAGGAGCCGATAGCGCACCACGCCTGATCGGTGCGCAACCGGCCCGCCCTGGACCACCCCGGGGCGGGCCAATTTATTTGTGGCGCTTCAGGCTGGTTCGAGCGTTGCCTGTTTCACCACATCATCGGCCAGCTTACCGGACAGTTCGGATAGATGGTCGAATTCCGCTGTAAAGGTAGCGAGCCCCTGACTCAGCGAACGTAGCTCGGCGTCAAGTCCGTTGAGGCTGGCCATAGGTATATGCGCCTCAACCATGTCCCAGCGCTGCCAATCGGGATGCGCGCCCAGATTCAAAATCTGCCCGCGCCGTGACGACACGACCGAACCCATTTTGGAACCCGTTCCCGGCGGCGATGCAATGGCGACACGTACGACCGGTTCCAGCAAATAAGGCTGGCACTGTGCCAGCGCCTCGCTCATCGCCAGCTTGCCTGCCAATCGGAAAGCCAGTTCGGAACTGTCAACCGAGTGATAGCTGCCATCGACCAAAGTCACAGCCACGTCGACCACAGGAAAACCCAGTGGGCCTTTTTGCATGGCATCGCGCACGCCGGCTTCTACAGCGGGTATCCACTGTTTTGGCACTACACCGCCCGAAATCTTCTCTTCAAAGACAAATCCCGAACCGCACGGCAGTGGACGGACCTCGATCACAACATCACCATATTGGCCATGCCCACCCGACTGCTTCTTGTGCCGACCACGCTGGGTCACGCCTTTGCGGATCGATTCCCGATAGGCGATTCTAGGGGCATGTGTCTCGACATCGACGCCGTAGCGCCGTTTGAGCCGTTGCAGCGTGACATTGAGATGTTCGTCATTGATCCCGCGCAGCAATGTTTCATGGCTGGAATCATCCTGCGTCCATTCGAGCGCCGGGTCTTCCTCGACCAATTTGTGTAATGCTGTCGAGAGCTTGACATCATCCTGCCGGTTCTTCGCGCGCAGAGCGATCGTGGCATTACGCGGCGGGAGGTCAATCAATTGTTCCGAGCCGTTGTCGCCGGATCTGCCGAAGATCATGCCAGCCTGCGCCGCATCAGCTTTTGCAATTGCAACAATGTCTCCGGCCTCGGCAGCAGTCAGTTTGTTGGTCTTGTCCCCCTGAAGGGCAAATAATGCACCAGCCCGGATGTCTTCGGTCAAGTCCGCGCCTTCGCTCAGGCCATTGCCCAAAACCCTCGCCAGCGCCAGCCGACCAACCGCGCCACCATTTGCTACTTTGAACACGTGAACGCCCTTGCCGTTGGTGCCCAGTCGCTGTGCAGCCAGTTCCACAGCAGGTGCTTCGTGACGCAGCATTTTGAGTAAGCGGTGGACGCCAAATCCGTTCAGCGCCGAGCCAAACATCACCGGCACTACCCATCCGGCCCGCGCCTCGTCCGTCAAATCCTTGAGCACGCGATCAAGGCTGGGCTGTTCGTCCATCAGCAGGGTTTCGAGCAACTCGTCATCATGATCGGCTAGCGTTTCGAGCATATGATACCGCTCGCTGGCTTCGCGTTCTGCAAGGTCTGCCGGAATGTCGATCCGCTCGCTCTCCTTGCCCGGCACATAGCGGTGCGCACGTTCGAGCGCGATATCGACAAAGCCGGTGATCTTTTCACCCTCGCGGATCGGTATTTGCCGGGCAACCAAAGGTGCGCCGCTCATCGGCTGCATCGCTTCAAGCAGGTCATGGATGCGCCCGCGCGCTGCATCAATCTTGTTGACGAAAACCGCGTGCGGGATGCCCAAGGCATCAAGGCGCCGCAATATGGGCTCGGCCAAGGCGGCGCGTTCCGGCTCCGGGTCAACGACGACGATTGCCATGTCGGCGCTGCCCAGCGCGGCATAGCCATCGGCTGCAAAGCCGACCGCGCCTGGCGTGTCGATAATCGCGAATTTGTCGCCCAGATATTCGAAGCGGGTCAGGTTGATCTCAGTTGATCCGCGCCGTGCACGTGCCTCCGGGCTTGAATCGCCCACTGTGGTTCCGGCCTCTACCGACCCAAGCCGGGAAATCGCGCCCGATGCGAATAGCATTGCTTCAGCCAGACTGGTTTTACCGGCCCCGGTGGGTCCAACCAGGGCCACGGCCCTTACGCCTGTGACTTTTGCTCCTTTGGTGGTGCTTGCCATCATTCGTCTCCTCTTGTTCAAGCGGAGCGTGCCGGCGCAGCCTTCAGCGTTGGATGTGCGCCAACGCGCAACAAAAACATCAGGGGCTGGCAAATAGGTCAGGACCGGATCGGGGGATATGGCCGAGGCGTATTTGCCAGTCCCTGACCAACAGATGCTGCGCCTATCCCACCTGAGTCGCAAGTGCAAAATGGGTTGCACCGCTTGCTGTCGCGACTAGGGTCATCAGCATGACAGACAAGATGGAATGGCAAGGACAGGTTGGCACCAGTTGGGCGCGGCAATGGCAGCGTACCGACCGTTCGTTCTCCCCTCTGACCGAGCGGTTGGTGGAGCGCATATTGGTAAGTGACCATGCCGGGAAAATAGCCGACATAGGCTGTGGGGCAGGTGAACTGTCGATCAAGATCGCCGATGCCCGACCCGACGGGCATGTGCTTGGGCTGGATATTTCAGCGGACTTGTTAGCGGCTGCATCAGAACGAGCGAAGGGTAGGTCCAATCTCAACTTTGGAGTGGCCGATGCGTCTGTATGGCAAGACCCGTCCTTCATCCCGGACCTCTACATATCCCGCCACGGTGTGATGTTTTTCGACGCTCCGGTTGCCGCCTTCACCAATCTGGCGGTAAGTGCAGCAGCAAATGCGCAAATGGTCTTTTCCTGCTTTCGGGCGCCGGCTGAAAATGCCTGGGCGACCAATATCGCAGCTCTTGTGCCTTCGGCACCATCCGGTGATCCGCATGCGCCCGGACCATTCGCCTTTGCAGATCCGGAGCGTGTGAAAGGCATCCTTTCCGTAGCTGGATGGACGGATGTCGGCTTTGAACCCGTCGATTTCGATTATGTCGCGGGCAGCGGCGAAGATCCTGTTGCAGATGCGCTAGATTTTTTCGGCCATATTGGCCCCGCCGCGCGCGCCATCAGGATGCTTGAGGGCGAAGCCCGTACCGCCTTTCTCGGTCGCCTGCGCGATCTTGCCGAGGCAAATCTGTACGACGGCGCAGTCCGCTTTGCGGCGGCAGCCTGGATCGTCACAGCACATAAGAATTAAACGAGGAGAGAGATATGACCCTGAAAGTCCACCACCTGAACAACAGCCGCTCACAACGCATACTGTGGCTGCTGGAGGAACTCGGGGTCGATTACGACATCGTCCATCATCAGCGGGATGCCGTTACCAACCTTGCGCCGCCCGAACTGCTTGACGTTCATCCTCTGGGCAAGTCGCCGGTCATCGATGACAATGGCCATATCGTCTATGAATCGGCGGCAATCGTGGAGTATCTGTGCGAGCGTCATGGCGGCGGGCATTTGGTTCCTGCGCGCGGAACCGACGATCATATCCGTTATCTCGAATGGATCCATTTTGCGGAGGGTTCGGCGATGACGCCGATGCTGCTCAATCTCTATACAGCCCGGCTCGGTGACGCCGCCGCGCCGTTGCGCCCGCGCATCGACCAGCAGCTCGAAAGCCATTTCCGCTACATCGAAGACCGCTTGCTGCCATCTGGCTGGCTGGTTGGCGACAGCATGACGGGCGCTGACATCATGGTCAGCTTCCCAGCTGAAGCAGCGGTCAAAATGGGTTGGGCAGGGGACAAGCCAAAGCTGACTGCCTATGTCGAGAAAATCCATGCTTTGCCGACCTGGAAGACCGCGCTCGAAAAGGGCGGGCCCTACGCTTATGCATAATCGCTGACGCTAAGCGATATATCCGGCTTGCAGCACGCTTTGCCGTCGCCTAAGTCGCGGCTGCTATGACTTCAACAAACGATATCCGCCGCGGCTTCCTCGACTATTTCGGCAATGCCGGACATGATGTGGTGCAGTCTGCACCGCTAGTGCCCTATAACGACCCGACATTGATGTTCGTCAATGCCGGTATGGTGCCGTTCAAGAATGTGTTCACGGGCCTTGAAACCCGGGAAACCCCGCGTGCTGCATCGAGCCAGAAATGCGTGCGTGCAGGCGGGAAACATAATGATCTCGACAATGTCGGCTACACCGCCCGGCACCATACCTTCTTTGAAATGCTCGGGAATTTCTCCTTTGGCGATTATTTCAAGGAACAGGCGATTAGCCATGCCTGGACGTTGCTGACCAAGGTCTGGGGCCTGAACCCCGACAAGCTGACGGCAACGGTCTATCACACCGATGATGAAGCCTTTGATCTGTGGAAGAAGATTGCCGGACTTCCGGAGCAGCGCATCATCCGTATACCGACCAGCGACAATTTCTGGTCGATGGGCGATACCGGCCCCTGCGGCCCTTGCAGCGAAATCTTTTACGACCATGGCGAGCATATTTTCGGTGGTCCGCCGGGAAGCCCGGACGAGGATGGCGACCGCTTCGTCGAAATCTGGAACCTCGTTTTCATGCAGTTCGAGCGACAGGATGATGGAACCGACATTCCGTTACCCAAGCCGTCGATTGACACCGGCATGGGGCTGGAACGCATCGCCGCCGTGCTGCAGGGTGTGCATGACAATTATGATACCGATACCTTCAAGGCGCTCATTGCAGCGTCGGAAGAGCTGACCGGAACCAAGGCAGAAGGCGAGCAGAAGGCGAGTCACCGTGTGATCGCGGATCACCTGCGTTCGACCAGCTTCCTGCTGGCCGATGGCGTTATGCCATCGAACGAGGGGCGCGGCTATGTGCTGCGCCGCATCATGCGCCGCGCGATGCGCCACGCGCATCTGCTGGGCGCGAAAGAGCCCTTGATGCACCGTCTGGTCGGCAGTCTGGCCGCCGAAATGGGGGCGGCTTATCCGGAGCTGCTGCGCGCCCAGCCACTGATCGAAGCGACGCTGAAACAGGAGGAAACCCAGTTCCGCCGTACGCTAGACAAGGGATTGAGGCTGCTTGACGAGGCAACCGGTGGCATGAAGGCGGGCGATGTGCTGGCGGGTGAAACCGCGTTCAAGCTCTACGACACCTTCGGCTTCCCTTATGACTTGACCGAAGATGCACTCCGCGCGCAAGGCTTTGGTATCGACCGTGACGGCTTCGATGCCGCTATGGACAACCAGAAAGCGATGGCGCGCGCCGCGTGGAAGGGTTCGGGCGCAAAGGCTTCGGATGAGGTCTGGTTCGATATTGCTGAGCGCGTCGGTTCGACCGAATTCACCGGTTACACCGCGACCGAAGGCGAGGGGCAAGTTGTTGCACTCGTCAAGGATGGCGCTGAAGTACAATCCGCCAAAGCTGGTGACAGCGTGACATTGATCACCAACCAGACGCCCTTTTATGGCGAAAGCGGTGGTCAGATGGGCGATGCTGGCACAATTTCGAGCTTGTCGGGCTTTGCAGCGACTGTCACTGACACCTCGAAGCCGCTCGGCCGCCTGCATGCGCATCAAATGACCGTCGACGCCGGCGAAGTGAAGGTGGGCGATGTCGTCCAGCTAAAGATCGATACCGTGCGCCGTGATACGCTCCGTTCGAACCACAGTGCCACACACTTGCTGCATGCGGCGCTGCGCAATCGCTTGGGTAGCCATGTGACGCAAAAGGGTAGCATGGTTGCACCGGATCGCCTGCGTTTCGACTTTTCGCACAATCAGGCTGTGACGCCGGAAGAAATTGCCGACATCGAGGCCGAGGTCAATGCGCAGATCCGCCGAAACACGGCGGTGACCACCCGCTTGATGGCACCCGACCAAGCAGTCGAGGCAGGCGCGCTGGCGCTGTTTGGCGAAAAATATGGCGACGAAGTCCGCGTGCTCAGCATGGGAGAGGTTGAGGGAGCCAATTATTCGGTCGAATTGTGCGGCGGCACCCATGTCAATGCGCTCGGCGATATCGCACTGATGACGATTGTTTCTGAAGGCGCTGTCGCGAGCGGTATCCGCCGTATTGAGGCGCTTACTGGCGAGGCAGCTCGCCAGCATCTTGCGCGCCGTGAAAGCCAGTTGAAGGACATCGCTTCATTACTGAAAACAGCACCTGATGAAGTGACAACGCGGGTCGAAACCCTTCTCGCAGAACGTCGCACGCTCGAAAAGGAACTATCGGACGCCAAAACCAAGCTTGCGCTTTCTGGTGGCGGTGGGCCCAAGGCCGAAGCCGAAAAGCTGGGCGACACCAATTTCATGGGACAGGTCATCCCAGGCATTGAGCCCAAAGCTTTGCGCGGGCTGGCCGACGAACAGATGAAGGCCTTGGGTGGCGGCGTGGTGGCAATCATTGCTGCCAACGAAAATGCCAATACCGTCGTTGTCGCTGTCTCGCCCGAATTGACCGGCAAATTTGCTGCACCCGATCTCGTTCGCGCCGCCACCACCGCCATGGGCGGGCAGGGCGGAGGTGGTCGTCCGGAAATGGCGCAGGGCGGTGGCCCTGCCGGTAGCGATCAGGCGCAGGCCGGGCTGGATGCGATCAAGGCTGCACTTGCTGGCTGAGCCTGCTGCGTAATTTGAGTCGGGGGGCTTCTTCCAGCTCCCCGGCCTCTTTGATGGCGCGACGGAATTCGTCGCGCTTTTCATGGATGGATGCGATCACCGGTCCCATCGCAATGCCGAGATCGACAAGAACTGCCTCTGACAGCTGAAGCGAGCTTTCGAGCGTTTCGGGTACCGCATCGCTAACCCCGGCCAGATAGAGTTCTGCGGCATGATCTGCGTCGCGGGCGCGGGCGACGATGGTGAGATCGGCAAATTGCGCGCGAATACGCTTCACCATCTTTGCCGCCAGGACAGGATCATTCATCGTCAAAACCAGCGCCTTTGCGGTATCCAGATGCAGACGGTGTAATGTCTGCGGCTTTCCGACATCGCCAAAAATGACATTATAGCCATCACGCCGCGCAGCCACGACTGCGTCCACATTATGCTCGACCGCGATATAGGGCTGGTCATGCGCTTGCAGCATTTCCGCAACCAACTGCCCCACACGGCCGAAACCGATAATGACTGTGCGCGGTTCGGCGTTTGAGTTGATCTCTTCTTCCAATGCCAGTCCGCTAGATCGCACTTGGATGCGGCGGGAAATATCATGGCCAATACGCGCCAAAATCGGTGTAATCAGCAGTCCGATCGCGGTTGCGACTTGCCAGAACCGGGCGGTTTCGGGATCGATGATTTGCGCCGCGCTGGCGGCCCCCAAAACGATCAAGGTCGTTTCGGACGGGCTGGCCATCAAAAGTCCAGTTTCGGTCGCAACGCCCGGCCGAGCCCCCGCAAATTTCAGCAGACTGCCAACAACAAAGGCGTTGATGACAACAGCAGCAACTACCGCCGCTGCCAGCCTTTCCCAATTGGACAGAATGAATCCAATATCGATCTGCATGCCGATGCTGATTAGGAAAACACCTAGCGCCAGCCCTTTAAAGGGTTCGACCACCGTTTCAACTTCGCCGCGATAATCGGTTTCTGCGATCAGCAAGCCAGCTATCAACGCGCCTACGATGGGGGAAAGACCAACCGCAGCAGTAGCGAGGCTCGACAATATGACGACCAGCAACGTTGCTGCGATGAACAATTCCGGGCTTTTGGTGCGTGCAGCCTGCCCGAACAGCGGCGGAAGCAGATATCGGCCCGCAACTAGCATCACGACGATCACTGACAGTCCCTGCCACGCCACCGAAAACAACGCATCCCATCCGCCACCGCTTGCTGCCTGCGGGCCAAGCACGCCGAGGACAAAGATGATTGGCACAATCGCCAGATCCTCAAACAACAGCATGGCGAATGCAGAGCGGCCCACAGAGGACGTTGTGCCTGCAATTGGCAGAACCAATGCTGTAGAAGACAGCGAGAGTGCGAGACCAAGCCCGATAGCTTCGGTGGCGTTGTAGCCAACGGCAAACAACGCGCCGCCAATCAAAATAGCGCCCCCAAACAATTCGGCGGCACCCAGCCCGAACACCTGCTTGCGCATCCGCCAAAGCCTGCGGAACGAAAGCTCTAGCCCAATACCAAACAGCAGCAGGATGATGCCAAATTCACCGATGCGGGTGATTTCGGCAGTGTCGGAAATGGTTATCCAGCGTAACCACGGATATTGCGCTGCAAGCGAGCCGAGACCCATGGGACCGACCAGAACACCGACCAGCAGGAATCCGATAATTGGGGTGATCCGCAACCGGGCGAATGCTGGAATAACAATCCCCGCCGCGCCCAATATGACGAGCGCGTTGTTCAATCCTTCGGTATGGAGTTCGGCGGCCATGCCCCTTCTTAAGGGGAGCAAGCCGCCGATGTCAGCAAATTACTGCCAGCTGCCCATTTTTGTTTCGAGATTGGCGCGAACCGCTTCGAAGAATTGCTCGGTCGTCATCCACGCCTGATCGGGACCGATCAGGATGGCAAGGTCCTTGGTCATCGCGCCGCTTTCAACGGTTTCGATGCAGACCTGCTCCAAGGTTTCGGCAAAGCGCGTCACATCGGGCGTGTCATCGAATTTGCCGCGGAATTTGAGGCCGCCGGTCCAGGCAAAGATCGACGCAATCGGATTGGTCGAGGTCGCCTTGCCCTGCTGATGCTGGCGATAGTGGCGGGTAACGGTGCCGTGCGCCGCTTCGGCCTCAACGGTCTTGCCGTCAGGCGTCATCAGGATGGAGGTCATCAGACCGAGCGAACCGAAGCCCTGCGCCACCTGATCCGACTGGACGTCGCCATCATAATTTTTGCAAGCCCAGACGAACTTGCCGCTCCACTTAAGCGCAGATGCCACCATGTCGTCGATCAGGCGGTGTTCGTAAACAATACCCGCGGCGGCGAATTTTTCCTTGAAGCCTTCGGTTTCAAAGATTTCCTGGAACAGATCCTTGAAGCGGCCGTCATAGGCCTTGAGGATGGTGTTCTTCGTCGAAAGATACACCGGCCAACCAAGGTTGAGGCCATAGTTGAGCGAGGCGCGCGCGAAGTCGCGGATCGAGTCATCGAGGTTGTACATCGCCATTGCGACGCCGCTGCTCGGGAATTTGAAGACTTCGAGGTCCAGTTTTTCGCCATCATCGCCGTCAAAGACGAGACGCAGCGTGCCCGGACCGGGGATGAGCGTGTCGGTTGCGCGATATTGATCGCCAAAGGCATGGCGACCGACAACAATAGGATCGGTCCAGCCAGGGATCAGGCGGGGGACGTTTTCGATCACGATCGGTTCGCGGAATACGACGCCGCCTAAGATGTTGCGGATGGTGCCATTGGGCGACTTCCACATTTTCTTGAGGTTGAATTCCTCGACACGGGCTTCGTCGGGCGTGATCGTCGCACATTTGACGCCGACGCCATATTGCTTGATCGCATTCGCCGCATCGACGGTGATTTTGTCGTCGGTCGCATCGCGGGCTTCGACGCCCAGATCATAATATTTCAGGTCGATGTCGAGATAGGGCAGTATCAGGCGTTCGCGGATCCATTCCCAGATGATCCGGGTCATTTCGTCGCCATCGAGTTCGACGACGGGGTTTTTCACCTTGATTTTTGCCATGACGAAGCTGCTTTCCTTTGGGGATTCTCTTTTGTTTGCGCCTGCGCCATAGCAAAGTTTGACGACCAATCAACTGCCTGTGCGGCAGGCGATTGGCCACCAAACTAAAGCATCAGCCGATGTTCAGGCGGCAAGCTCCATCGCGGTGCGGCGAACGAGCCTTCCGGGCAGTTCGCCAGTGGGCTCACCATTGCGATAAGTGACCTTTCCGTTGACGATCGTCGCGGTGATGCCATCGACCTTTTGCAGCATCCGCTTGCCGCCAGCCGGAAGGTCATAGACGATTTCCGGAACTCGCAGTTGCAAGGCGTCGAAATCAATCACATTGAGATCGGCCTTCATTCCCGGCGCAATCAGCCCGCGGTCGGTCAAACCGACGGTCGCTGCCGTTTTCGAGGTCAACTCGGCGACTGCCAGCGGCAAATCGATGCGCTCATTTTCGGCGGCATCGCGTGCCCAGCGTTGCAGATAATAGGTCGGGAAGCTGGAATCGCAGATCAGGCCGTAATGCGCACCGCCATCGGCAAGCGCCATGACGGTATCCGGATGGCCAAGCATTTCACGTACGGCGGAAAGATTGCCCTCCGTGTAATTGGCCGCAGGCAGGTAGAACATCCGACGGCCTTCGTCCTGCAGCAGCCTGTCATAAGCAAATTCCTCGACGCTTTGCCCTGCTGCCTGCGCGCGCGCTTCCATGCTATTGGCGCGATTGGGTTCGTAGTTCGGACGACCATCTTCCCATTCATTCGTGGCGCGGAAGGCGTTGATCAGCGTAAGCGTCACGGGATTGCTGTCTTCGGGGGTTTCAGACAGCAACTGCGCGCGGAATTCCGGATCGCGCATTTTCGCAACCCGCTCCGCCAGCGGCAGTCCCGCGATGCTCTTATAGCTTGGGTGCGAGCTGAACGGATGCAGGCTGAGGTCAAGGCCGTAGAACATACCTACCGGCCGAGGCGCAACCTGACCGCGCATCTGCAGGCCGTCCTGCCGGGCCTTCTCCAGCCCGCGCAGCATTGACCGCCAGCCGGCGCCGGGTTGGCCGGGAACGTCGAGTAGGGTGAAGGACACCGGTCGCTTGCCATGATCGGCCAGTCCCCGCAGTAGGGCAAACTCTTCCTCCGCATCGTTTGCGGGGGCAGGGATCATCTGGAAAACGCCTGCCTTGGCTTCGACCAGCCCGTCCATCAGCGCGCAAAGCTCGTCAAATTCGGAATAAAGGCTGGGGGCAAGCTCGCCGGCGCGTGTCCGGTGCATCATGTTGCGTGATGTGGTTACGCCAAAAGCACCTGCCTCTATCGCTTCCTTCACCAATGCCCGCATTTGCGCCAGATCGTCTGCTGTCGGAGGCTCATGCCTTGCGGCGCGTTCGCCCATCACGAAGATGCGCACCGCAGAATGTGGAACTTGGGTTGCCACATCAACGTCCAATTCGCGTTGTTCCAGAGCGTTCAAATAATCCGGGAAGGTCTCCCAGTTCCAAGGCAAGCCATCGACCATGACCACTTCGGGAATGTCCTCGACGCCTTCCATCAGCTTGACCAGCATGTCGCGCTGGTGCGGGCGACATGGCGCAAAGCCGACGCCGCAATTCCCCATAAGCACGGTGGTGACGCCATGATTCGATGATGGCGCCATGCGGTTTTCCCAAGTCGCCTGACCGTCAAAATGGGTGTGGATGTCGACAAAGCCGGGCGTGACCAGCTTGCCGCCTGCGTCAATCTCGTTTGCGGCATCACCATCGACTGTGCCGACTGCCACAATCTTTCCATCGCGGACGCCTACATCACCTGAAAAAGCTGGCTTGCCGCTGCCGTCCACTATCAGGCCGTTCCGAATGATAAGATCATAGTCCATGGCTTTTCCTCTCTCCGTATTTCTATATCTGTTGCAGGAATTCGCGGATCCGGCGGACATATGTCCGGCTCATTTCCTCCGCGGTTTCTGAATTTCCGGCCAGCACAGTCCGCCCAATCTCAGCCAATTCGTGCGCATGGCCTGATTTGAATGCGGCAAAACCGAATTGGGCGCGCATCACATGGACACGGACCTGTTCCATGATCCGGCTCAATTCCGGGTTGCCGGCAATGTGTGACAGCGCGGCAAATAAATGACGGCGCGCGCGCATATAGTCGGCCGGGTTGTCGGATTGTGCCGAGACGAGAAGTTCTTCGATTGCGCCCGACAGACGCGATGCATCGCAGCCGGCAGCGATGCGTCGGGCAGCGCTGCGTGACACCAACCCGAAGAGAAGCTCAGTCAGTTCAAGCGTCATCACCGCTTGTTCGCGCGTTACGTGAATGATGTGCGCGCCGCGGTTAGGCTCTAGCGCGACAACACCATAAGCGTTCAGATGGTGCAGTGCTTCGCGAATAATCTGCCTGCCAACACCGAAACGAAGGCACAAATCGGCTTCGACCATGCGTTGGCCCGGGGCAAATTCGCCTGCTTCGAGCGCTTCGATTACCGTGCGGGCAATTTCTGCCGCTGAAGGCTTGGTCGAATTTGGGTTTAGCGATGTGGATTGCATGGATGGAATGCTGGCGGGCGCATCGGGCATTGTCAACAGATTGTCGACAATCTTGCGCCGGACGCTGGTACGCAGCTAACAGTTGTAACATCGCGCCTCTCGCCCTAGAAGGCGCGCACAATGACAAAGCAAGAACTGACAAACCGGGGCACCGGGGTCGCAAAATGGTCTTTTCCCCCGGTTCATCCCGAAGGGCGCAAATTCGGTCTCATCGCTGCGACGGTGACGGCGATCTTTGCCTTCATGGCATGGGAAACGCTCGCCTGGCCGATGGCTGGCATCACCATCTGGACTCTGGCTTTCTTCCGTGATCCCGCCCGCGCAACGCCGATTGATGATCGTTTCATCGTTTCGCCCGCCGATGGTCTTGTGACGCTGATTGAAAAGGTGTTGCCGCCGCCGGAACTCGCCGGTCCGGCAGGGCTGGGCGATCAGCCGATGACGCGCGTCTCGATTTTCATGAGCGTGTTCGATGTGCACGTTAATCGCACGCCGATAAGGGGCACGATCAAGCGCGTTGCCTATATTGCGGGCAAATTCCTCAACGCCGATCTGGATAAGGCGAGCGAAGAGAATGAGCGCCAGCATTTTCTAGTCGAACGCCCCGACGGTGTGCGCATTGGTTTCACGCAGATTGCAGGTCTTGTCGCCCGTCGCATCGTTGCCTTTGTGAAGGAAGGCGATGTCGTTGCCGCGGGACAGCGTGTGGGTCTGATCCGCTTTGGCAGTCGGGTTGACGTCTATCTGCCCCACGGAACCGCGCCGCGAATCATCAAAGGCCAACGCTGCATCGCCGGTGAAACGATCCTCGCCGAAATCGGCGTTGATCAGGATCTACGCGCAATCGCCCATTGACAGGCGAAAGTCGGCAGACGACATCAGCATCATGACCGATAGCAATCCTCGCCCGGGAATATCGTTGCGCGCCCTCGCGCCAAATGCGGTGACCGCAATGGCGTTGTGTACCGGCCTGTCGGGCGTCTGGTTTGCCATGCAAGGTATCTGGGATGCTGCCCTGCTGTCCGTGGTTGTCGCTGGCGTATTGGATGCAATGGATGGCCGCATTGCCCGCATGCTGAAGGGCGAAAGCCGCTTCGGTGCGGAACTGGACTCACTATCCGACGTCATAGCCTTTGGGGCGACTCCCTCGTTGATCATCTATAGCTGGGCGTTGCAGCATATGCCGCGTTTCGGCTGGACGATTTGCCTGTTCTTTGTGCTGTGTGCAGCGCTTCGGCTGGCGCGGTTCAACGCGCGGATCGACGCCGATGATCAGCCGCACAAATCCGCCGGATTCAATACCGGTGTGCCTTCGCCTGCTGGCGCAGGGTTGGCTCTGCTACCACTTACAATCTGGCTCGAAACTGGTGCCGAATGGGCGCGTGACTATCGGCTCATTGGGCCGTGGATGCTGCTCTGCGCGGCCTTGATGATTTCGAATGTGGCAACCTTCAGCTGGTCGTCGATTCGTATCCGCCGTTCCTTCCGCTTTCTGGCGCTGGCAGGTGTGGGGCTGTTTGCCGCGGCTTTGATTTCAGCGCCCTGGGTTGCGTTGATTGCGGCAAGTCTGGTCTATGCAGGGCTGATCCCACTGAGCGTAGTCAGTTACGCCAAAGTGAAGCGAACGCGCCGGGCTGCAGCGCAAAGCGCTTGACGCGCCGCGGCTACGGCCTATGTTCCATATTCGTTCCTTTTGTTGGAGCTTGATTTGGAACCGTTGATTGTCATTTTCGTAGTCGTCGCTGCTCTGCTCGCAGGGCTTGGCCTTGGCTGGCTCATGGGCGGTAAAGCGGCGCGTGCAGGTACGGAAACGACCGTGCAATTGCGGGCCATGCTCGACGAAGTAGTGGTTGAACGCGATGCGGCCAAGGATCGGCTGGCAAGGCTCGAAACCTCGCTCGAGGAACGCGAACGCGGGTTTGACGAGCAGTTGAAGGCGCTGTCTGAAGCCAAAGATTTGCTCTCTTCCCAATTCGGCGAAATCGGGCAGAAGCTGCTCGGCGAAGCGCAGCAGGCCTTTTTGCAACGCGCCGACGAGCGTTTCCATCAGGCGGGCGAGAAGAATGAAGAGCGTTTGAAGCAATTGCTCGCGCCGGTCGGGGAGCGATTGAAGGCCTATGAGGAGCAGGTCGGCAAGATCGAGAAGGAGCGTACCGAGGCCTATGGCGCTCTTACCGGCCTGATCGATCAGATGCGGGCAGGGCAGGAGCGGGTACAGAGCGAGGCTGCGCGCTTGGTCAATTCGCTGCGCAACGCCCCCAAGGCGCGCGGGCGCTGGGGTGAGCAGCAGCTTAAAAATGTCCTCGAAAGCTGTGGCCTTTCAGAGCATGTCGATTTTGTAACCGAGGCGAGTGTGACATTTGAGGATGGGCGTTTGCGACCAGATGCCATCATAAGCATCCCCGGCGGACGTAGTCTGGTTATCGACGCCAAGGTTTCGTTGAACGACTATCAGGATGGCTTCAACGCCGATGACGATGACGCGCGGCAAATCGCGATGTCGCGGCATACCGCCTCAATGAAGAATCATATCGAAGGGCTGGCGCGCAAAGCCTATTGGGACCAGTTCGACGACGCGCCCGATTATGTGATCATGTTCGTGCCCGGCGAGCATTTCCTCGCCGCTGCACTCGAACATGATCCGACACTGTGGGATCATGCCTTTGAAAAGCGGGTATTGCTGGCGACGCCCACCAATCTGGTGGCGATTGCGCGCACTGTCGCAAGTGTATGGCGACAGGAAGGGCTGGCGCGCGAGGCCAAGCAGATTGGTGCGCTGGGCAAGGAAATGTATGACAGGATTGCCGTTGCTGCAGGGCATTTGAAATCGGTTGGTTCCGGCCTGTCTTCAGCCGTCAACAACTATAATAAATTTGTCGGCAGTTTTGAACGCAATGTGATGAGCACAGGCCGCAAATTTGCCGAGCTCAATATCGAAACCGGAAAGCGCGACCTTGAGGATGTGCCGGAAATCGAGGCATTGCCTCGCTATGGTAGCGAGGCCGAGCAGGGATCGATCGCGTCGAACGAAAAGTGAGGCGGTTCAGCCGCGCCTAAACTGGTTCAGCACCTCATAGGCCATCACCGCAGTCGCCACCGCAGCATTCAAGCTATCCGCCTTGCCCAGCATTGGCATCTTGACGAGCAGGTCGCACTCGGCTTCGTAACTCTCCGGCAGACCCTGCGCTTCATTGCCGGTCAGGATGAAGCAAGGCGCAGCGTAGCGGCCTTCCTGATAGTCGATATCGGTCTGCAAGCTGGTGCCCACCAATTGCCCGGTACCGCTGCGCAACCAGGGCAGGAATTCCTCCCAGCGGCACTGCACCAGCTTCTGGGTAAAAATCGCCCCCATGCTTGCGCGCACGGCTTCGACGGAGAAGGGATCTGTGCAGTCGTCGAGCAGGATCAGTCCGCCAGCCCCAACCGCATCACCCGTCCGCAGCATCGTGCCCAAATTGCCCGGATCACGCATCGCCTGCGCCACCAGCCAGATCTGCGCGTTGTTCCGGTCGAGCGATTCGAGCGGCGTCGCGGTTTCCCGAAACACGCCGATGACGGTCTGTGGGTTATCCTTACCCGACAGCTTGGAAAGAATATCGGCGCTCGTTTCAATCACATCGCCGCCTGCCGCCAGTACTTCGCCCTCAAGCGCGATTTCAAGGCTATGGGCATCGCGATCAGTGCAGCGGAACAGCATTTCGGGCAGGAATCCCGCCTCGCGTGCTTCTGTCAAAATGCGAAGCCCTTCCGCCAGGAACAGCCCTTCGCGTTTGCGATGTTTCTTTTCGCGCAGTGATCTTACCCGCTTGATCAGCGGATTGGAAAATCCGGTAATTTCCCGGCGCATCGGATCAATCTTCGCCGAAGCCGTCGGTGACCAGGCCGGCGAGTTTTTCCAGTGCCATATCCGATCCGTCACCCTCTACGTGCAAGGTGATTTCGCTGCCCTTTGCGGCACCCAGCATCATCAGGCCCATGATCGAGGTTCCGGTCACTAACTGCCCGTCCTTTTCAACTTGAACCTTGAGTCCTTCTGGTAAGCGACTGACAAAAGTAACAAATTTAGCGCTCGCACGCGCATGAAGGCCTTTTTGGTTGACGATGGTGAGTGTGCGGCTGACCCGGCTCACCTGGATGCCTCCAGCAACTCGGAGGCCACGCTGATATATTTTCGCCCTGCATCGCGCGCTGCCAGTACCGCATCCGAAACGCTCATATTCTTGCGCGCACTTTCAAGGCGGATCAGCATGGGCAGGTTGACGCCCGCGATGACCTCGACCTTGCCGACTTCGAGCAAGGAGATAGCGAGGTTGGAAGGTGTGCCGCCAAACAGGTCGGACAGGATGATGACCCCGTCGCCACTGTCGACCTCATTGATCGCCTGCGATATCTCCCTGCGACGCGATTCCATATCGTCGCGCGGGCCGATGCAGATGGTGGCTATTTGTTTCTGCGGGCCAACGACATGCTCCATCGCGACGACAAATTCGCTCGCCAATGTCCCGTGGGTCACCAAAACCAGTCCGATCATGCGAATCCCGCTACCATATCCCTGATTGAAACCCCAATTGTCTTTCAGTCATTATACATGGGGCGCGCCTGATTACCTTGCCATTCGAGCGCGTCAACTGGCCTTGAATGCAGATTGCGATGTTTTACGCTGGGCGAATAGCCATCCTCGCGCAGCAACCGGGCGAATTTTTCGGTTACGAATACCGATCGATGGCGCCCACCGGTGCAACCAAAGGCGATGGTGACATATGCTTTGCCCTGTGCGTCATAGAGCGGCAGCAGGTAACGGAGCAGATCCGCGATACGATCAAACGCGCCCTGGAAAGCCGCGTCGGAAGCCACATAGTCGCCAACGGCTTGGTCAAGCCCCGTCATCGGACGCAATTCGGAATCCCAATGCGGATTCTTTAAGAATCGTAGATCGAAAATCAGGTCGGCATTTGGCGGCACACCGCGGGAAAACCCGAAGCTGACCAGCGACACCGTCATCTTGCCGTCGGGCAGCCGGAAACGGTTACGGATTTCGGCCTGTAGATCGCTTGCGGTCATTCGGCTAGTATCGATAACGAGGTCTGACCAATCGCGCAGTGGCTCCATCAAAGCCCGTTCCTGGGCAATTCCATCAATCGCCGGCCTATCCTGCGCCAATGGATGCCGCCGCCGCGTTTCGGCATAACGCCGTTCGATTTCGGCACCCGCGCAATCGAGGAACAGCGTCATGATTTCTATGTCGGTACGTTGCTGGAGCAGCTTGATTTCCGCAATAAGCTTGGCGGGTTCGAACCCGCGCGTGCGACTGTCGAATCCTATGGCTAGCGGCATTCCAGCTTCAATCTGGGCTTCGGCAGGTGGAAGGTCGAGCAGCGATTTGGCTAAACGAATCGGAAAATTGTCGACCGCCTCCCAGCCCAGATCCTCCAGCGTGTTCAAAACGGTGGATTTGCCGGCGCCCGAAAGACCGGTGACCAGCATGATCTTGTTCGTGCCGCTTCTGTTCATGCTGTCCCCCGATTGTAACCTGATGTTTCCAATCGCATCGGACGCTGCCCCGCGTCAACCAAGCGGCGAAGGAGCAGTTCGACTTTGAGCGGTGCCGATGTCTCGAAAGGTGCTAAAGCGGAGGAAGGAACGGACCAACCCGCCAATTCGATCCGATCATTGTCAAATGGAAGGCGTTCGGGGAGGCTATCGAGTCTTAGTGCCATGGCGAGCGGCGCACTCGGTATATGATCACATTCGCAAATTCCCACGCCACGCACTTCGATTTTTCCCGAAATGCCTGACTTGGCGTGAACTTCAGGGCCATCAGCGCCTTCCACAATGTCGCAATAGTCGTCTGAAACCAAAACCGCGCCGCGATCAATCAGGCGAATTGCCAGATCCGATTTTCCACTTCCCGAAGCACCCATCAGCAGAATAGCCTGACCATTGATCGCGACCGCAGTCGCGTGGATCAAGGTTGCTGAGTTCCTCATTGCGCCGGTTCGACCGGCTGCGGCACGGGCAGACTGATACGGAAACAAGCGCCCTGCAAGCCATCGTCACGATCATCGACGCTGATGCTGCCATGATGGCCTTCGATAATCGTTCTCGCAATGGCAAGACCGAGGCCGCTATGCTTGCCAAAGCCCTCGCTTTCAGGACGGGCGCTATGGAAACGGCGGAACACGGTTTCGCGTTCATTTGGTGGAATACCGGGGCCCTGGTCGCTGATGCGAACAATAACTTCGTCATCGCTTCGCGTTGCCGAAATTTCGACTACACCGTCGGGCGGCGAGAAAGAGACAGCATTATCGAGCAGATTTGTAAGCACTCGTTCGATCCGGATATCCTCACCCATGATTACGGTTATGCCCTTGCGCGGGCGAGCAAAAGCTATGCGGACGGTGCCGTCGGCGCCACGGCTTTCGCGTGTTTCCAGCAATTGCTCGATCATGTCGCCCATGTCGATTGGCTCGAAATTGGCTTTGGCAAGTTGTGCGTCGATCCGGCTGGCATCGGAAATGTCGCTGATCAACCGGTCCATCCGTTGTACATCAGCATGCGCAACCGCCATCAATTGCGCGCGAAGCTCCGGCTTTTCGACATTGTCGATGCCATCGAGCGCAGAACGCAGGGAGGCGAGGGGGTTTTTGATTTCATGAGCTACGTCTGCCGCAAAGGCCTCGGTCGCATCGATGCGCTGACGCAATGCGCTGCTCATATCCGACAAAGCCCGGGCAAGCATGCCGATTTCATCCCGTCGTGAGGGCATGCGGGGTATGGTTACATCGGGTGATCGGCCGAGCCTAACGCGGACAGCGGCACGGGCGAGATATTGCAGGGGCCTTACGATGGTTCGGGCAAGAAACAGCGAGAGCAAGATTGAAATAGCCAATACTGCCAACATGAATATGCCGATGCTGAACCTTTCGGCCCGCACAAGTGCGCGAACATCACGCGGGTTGCCGGTTGTCAGTATCCGTGTTTGACCATCTGGCAACAGCGTAGCTGCGGTCACGACATGAGTCAGATCAGGAGCGAAGCGAACAAGCGATGTGCTCTGGTTGACTTTAATCCCAGCCAATTCGGGCCAAGCTGAACCGACGTCGTTAGAGGGCTCGCGATACTGTTCAAGATTTGGTGCTAGGACGATAAAATCGAATCCCCGGTCCATCCAACGGGCAGCCGTCTTGCGCCAGGGCTCTTTTGCCGGATCGATAAGCTGAAAGGTCGGCCCAGTCCTAGAATTGCTATCATAAGTTTTGGCGCCATCTGCCCCATAAAGCCGCACGCGCAGTTTTTCGGTCCTGGCGAAATTGGCGAGCGTTGCGGCATCTGCTTCGTCAGACATTGCTGCCAGACTTGTTGCCAACAATTTGACTTGCGTTTCTGCCGCCGCTTGCCGTTCTGCAACCAGCCGGGTCCGATAGCTGTCGAGGAAGAAAAGCCCGCTTGCCATCAAAGCGAGTGCAAAAAGGTTTACCGCCAATATGCGCGATGTGAGCGACAATTTGCGGCTCCAGCGCAGCTGGAAACGATCTGTATCAGGCGTCTGCAAAACGGTATCCAGCGCCATAAAGAGTATCGATGGCGGAAAATTCGGGGTCAATTTCCCGGAACTTGCGACGGAGCCGCTTTATATGGCTATCGATCGTACGATCATCCACATAGATATCGTCTTGATAGGCGATATCCATTAACTGACTGCGTGTGCGCACTACGCCTGGTCTGGTAGCCAGTGCCTCCAATATCATGAATTCGGTGACGGTCAGGGTAACTGGTTTGCCTTTCCACTTAACGTGGTGGCGTGCGGGATCCATTTCCAGGTCGCCGCGCAGCAGCGGCTCGGGTTCGTCTCGGTTTTCCTCTTCAATGGGACGGCTTCGAACAGCAGTCCGACGCAGTATCGCTTTAACTCTGGCGACCAACAAACGCTGCGAGAAAGGCTTGGTGATATAATCGTCCGCTCCCATTGCCAAACCGAGCGCTTCATCCAGTTCTTCGTCCTTCGAAGTGAGGAAAATGACCGGCATATCGGTTTTTTCACGCAGGCGACGCAGCAATTCGAGCCCGTCCATTCGAGGCATCTTGATGTCAAAAATGCCAAGGTCGGCTGGGTTTTCGATCAGGGCTTTCAGCGCGGCCTCGCCATCGGGGTAGAGGCGCGTGACATAGCCTTCCGCCTGCATGGCGATTGAGACTGAGGTCAGTATGTTGCGGTCGTCGTCGACAAGGTCAATAGTTGCGGACATCGTCGCGCTTATAAGAAGGCAAAACTGAACCTTCAATGCCAAGCGGAAAAGCCAATGTTGCAGGGTGTGACAAATTTCTTTGGGTAAATTTGCGCCGCCGATGGTTTGACGAAAAGTCAGTGGTAGGTTAGGGGCCGCTGCATTCCCCGTGCATACCTATGCACAGACCTCGCATAAAGGAAGCCATCGTGTCCGTATCGCCGAACTTCTCGCTTGAAAAACAAGGCATTGTAACTCCTGCCAAGATTTTCTGGAATCTCGGAACGGCGCATCTGGTCGAATCGGCACTGGCCAATGGCGAGGGGCAGTTGGCGAAAGACGGCCCATTGGTCGTGCAAACGGGCAAACACACCGGCCGCTCTGCATCGGACAAATTCATTGTCCGTGATGCCACAACCGAAAACAGCATCCATTGGGGTAAGACCAATGTCGCAATGGACCCTGCGCATTTCGCCGCGCTGAAGGAAGATTTTATTGCAGCGCTGGCTGCCAAGGAAAAGTTGTACGTCGCCGACCTGTTCGGCGGCTCGCAGCCTGAATATCGCGTCAATGTGCGTGTGATCAACGAACTGGCTTGGCACAATCTGTTCATCCGCACGCTTCTCGTGCGTCCCGATGCGGACGAACTGGCCGATCTGGTACCCGAATATACGATCATTGACTTGCCCAGCTTCCGCGCCGACCCGGTCCGCCATGGTTGCCGCAGCGAGACCGTGATTGCGGTCAACTTCACCGAAAAACTGATCCTGATCGGCGGCACGGCCTATGCAGGTGAAATGAAGAAGTCGGTATTCGGCATCCTCAATTATCTGCTGCCCGAGCAAGGCGTGATGCCGATGCACTGCTCGGCCAATATCGGGCCCAACGGCGATACCGCTGTCTTTTTCGGTCTTTCGGGTACCGGCAAGACCACACTTTCGGCCGATGCCAGCCGCACGCTGATCGGTGACGATGAACATGGCTGGTCAGATACCGCAGTCTTCAATTTTGAAGGCGGCTGCTATGCAAAGATGATCAACCTCTCGCCCGAAGCAGAGCCTGAAATTTTCGCCACGACGAAGCGCTTTGGCACCGTGCTCGAAAATGTTGTCATGAACACTGAAACCCGCGAGATCGATTTCAACGATAACAGCCTCGCGGAAAACAGCCGCGGTTCCTATCCGATCGATTTCATCCCCAATGCGTCGAAAGACAATTTGGGGCCGGTTCCGAAGAATATCATCATGCTGACGGCTGATGCCTATGGCGTGCTGCCCCCGATCGCGCGTTTGACGCCTGATCAGGCGATGTACCACTTCCTCTCCGGCTACACTGCACGCGTTGCGGGCACCGAAATCGGCGTGACTGAGCCAACCGCAACCTTCTCGACCTGCTTTGGCGCTCCTTTCATGCCGCGTCACCCCAGCGTCTATGGCAATTTGCTGAAAGAGCGCATCGCCAAGGGCGGTGTTACCTGCTGGCTGGTCAACACCGGATGGACGGGTGGCAAGGCCACTGATCGGGGCATCAAGCGCATGCCGATCAAGGCTACGCGCGCTTTGCTTAACGCGGCGCTCGATGGCAGCTTGAACGATGCCGAGTTCCGCAAGGATCCGAATTTCGGCTTCGAATTCCCGATCGCGGTGCCTGGCGTCGACAGCAAAATCCTTGATCCGCGCGAAGCATGGTCAGACAAGGCGGCTTATGACGCTACAGCTCAGAAATTGGTACAGGCTTTCATCGACAATTTTGAACAGTTTGAACAACATGTCGATGCTGGCGTAAGGGAGGCGGCGCCAAAGGCCGCATAAGCCGTTCGGTCTTTCCGGGCGCACAAAGAAAGTCCGGAAATGGCCGATTTCGAAGTTCGCACATTTGATGATGAAGCGGCCATTCGCCGGGTAGGTGAGGGGCTGCTCGCGTGCAATTTACCGCGCGCGGAATGGACGCACGAGGCGCATCTTGCCGCCTGCCTGTGGCTGCTGCGCGAACGCAGCGATATCAGGCTCGAGCAGCAACTACCTGATATCATCCGCAGCTATAATGAAAGCGTAGGCGGGGTGAATGACGATGCCCAAGGCTATCATGAAACGCTGACGCAATTCTACATTTCGACGGTCAAAGCGCACAACGCCGAACAGGCCGAGCTTGACCTGCTGGATTCGGTCAATCTGCTGTTGCGGAGCATGAGGGGTAAGCGCGACTGGCCGTTGCGCTTTTACAGCAAGGACGTGCTGTTTTCGATCCGCGCACGACGAGAGCTGGTACCGCCCGATTTACTCGATACCCCGCACATATGAAAAAGGCGCCGCAGCGGGCGCCCTTTTCATTCTACAGTGAACAATAGCTCAGTCGAGCATGTCGGCAGGCACTTTGCCGCCATTGGCTGCGAGTTCGCGCAACACGGCTTTGTGCAGCCAGATGTTCATTTCGGCGCTGCCTTCGAGTTCGCAGGTATAGCCCAGTTCCATCGCCAGATCCTTGCGCTCCTGCAGCGAGCTTTCCATGCCGAGCATCTTCATCAGGTCGACAATCGAGCTGCGCCAGTTGAGGTTGCGGCCGTCATTGGCGTCAATTTCTTCGAGATGGGCAATGACATCGACTTCGCTGATTGCGACAGGGGCGGCTTCGACCGGCGCAGCAACAACGGGCGCTTCAGGCGCAGGTGTAGCGGCGACTGCCTTCTTGCCGAAAATGGCGTCCTTGATCTTGCCGAAAATGCTCATCGTTAAATCCTTCCTTCAAAGTCGGTTCTGGATTGCACCACGATATGTCGATTCTGCGAAAATAGGGAGCATAAACCGAAACTAAATTGTAAAATGGCGACCGAGTGCAGGATTTCGCTACCGCTTTTCGATTTCTGCTGCGACATTGCACTCAGGTTACAGTTCAGGAGAGTGCGACATGGACATGATGGAAATTCTGAAACAGTCGGGCGCGATAGGTTCGATTGCACAGCAATTAGGCGTTAATGAACAGATCGCCCAGACCGGGGCAGAGGCCTTGCTGCCTGCTATCCTTGGCGGATTCAAGAAGACAGCTCAGGCGCAGCCCAGCGGGCTTGAAGGGCTTGGCGGCATACTCGGCCAGCTCGGCGGGGGCGGATTACTCGACAGTGTGCTTTCGCCCGAGCCGACACCGATCGAAAAGGGTAATGACGTACTTGGGCAGATATTTGGTTCCAAAGATGTCAGCCGATCGGTTGCCGGACATGCATCGCAGCAGACCGGCATTGATTCGACTTTACTGAAACAAATGCTGCCGATGCTTGCAATGATTGTTGCTGGTTACATGGCCAAGCAGGCTGGTGGCGAGCAAGGCGGCGGACTCGGTGGACTGATCGGCAGCGTATTGGGCGGCGGTCAGTCGTCCGGAGGCGGTGGCCTTGGCGGGATGCTCGGCAATGTCCTTGGCGGAGCTCTGGGCGGCGGTCAGCAAGCGGCGCCTGCGGGCGGCCTTGGCGGGCTCGGCTCGCTGCTCGATCTGGACGGCGACGGCAACCCGCTTGATGACATTATCGGCATGGCCGGGAAAATGGCACGCTAAGTCAGACTACCGGTTCCACTTTCAGCACGGCGCCTTCTGCACCGGTGACGCGCACCTTCGCGCCCGCCGGTGCATCGGCACCCCTAACGTTCCATTCGCTGTCGCCGACTTTCACCCGGCCACGACCGTCGGCGATGGCTTCGATCACCGTCACCACTTCACCGGTCAACCGCGCGCCGCGATCGTTGAGCGCGGGGTCTTCGGACTGGATGGGGTTGTCCTTAAGGAAACGCTTCCCGGCATAGACGGTCAGCACCGAAATTACCGCGAACAGCGCGACCTGCAGAGGTATCGAAATCGGCAGCACCCAGGCGATCAGGCCGACGATGATCGCGGCGACGCCGAGCCACATCAGGAAAAATCCGGGCGCGAGCATCTCTACCACGCCAAGCGCGACGCCCACCGACAGCCAGAACCAGTGCGGTTCCAATGATGCGAGCCATTCTGTCATCTCACTTGCCCTTTTCACTTGCCAGCGCGTCCTTGGCGAGTTCGCCAATGCCGCCCAGCGTGCCGATCAACTGTGTAGCCTCAACCGGGAACAATATGGTTTTTGCATTGGGTGAGGTGGCAAACTGGCTGATCGCGTCGGTATATTTTTGCGCGATGAAGTAGTTGAGAGCTTGTGTGCCCGATGAGGCAATCGCGTCTGATACCATTGTGGTCGCCTTTGCCTCAGCCTCTGCCTCACGCTCGCGCGCTTCGGCATCGCGGAAGGCGGCTTCGCGGCGTCCTTCAGCTTGCAGGATCGCGCCCTGCTTTTCGCCTTCGGCGCGCAGGATTTCCGCAGCACGCAGGCCTTCGGCCTCCAATATTTGTGCGCGCTTCTCACGCTCTGCCTTCATCTGGCGGGCCATGGCGTTGGAAATGTCGGCTGGCGGGCGGATGTCCTTTACTTCTACGCGGGTGATCTTCACGCCCCACGGGCTGGTCGCATGATCGACCACGCCGAGCAGGCGGCCGTTGATATCGTCGCGTTTGGAGAGTGTCTCGTCGAGGTCCATCGAGCCCATCACCGTGCGCAGGTTGGTAGTGGTGATCTGCATGATCGCGACATAAAGGTCGGAAACTTCATAGGCGGCCTTGGCGGCATCGAGCACCTGGAAGAAGACGACGGCGTCGACGCCGACCATCGCATTATCCTTGGTGATGATTTCCTGCCCCGGAATATCGAGCACCTGTTCCATCATGTTTATCTTGCGCCCGACGCGATCGACGAACGGTACGATGAAGTTGAACCCAGGATGCGCGGCATGGGTAAAGCGGCCGAAGCGTTCGACCGTATAGACATGGCCCTGCCGCACGACGGTGATCCCCATCATCAGGAATATCACTGCCAGCACCAGCAAAACGATTACAAAGGTTTCCATGTCCTACCTCCTGTTTGACTGTGGGCAATCTCCCAAATATGCGATGACTTGCCAAGTGAAATCGGATGGGAGTGCTGCACTATGACATTGGTCGAAAAGCTGAAATTGGTGCGCACCGCGCTTTATGTGCCTGCGATCAATGCCCGCGCGCTGGAAAAGGCGAGGGGGCTGGATGTCGATATGCTGATTATCGATCTGGAGGATTCGGTGCCCGCCGAAAACAAGGCCGAAGCGCGTGCCGCAGCCGTGGAGGAAGTTGCGAAGGGCTTTCCGGGCAAGCTGGTGGCGATCCGGCTCAACGGGTTGGACAGTGTCGAACTGGCTGCGGACATATCGGCGGCGGAAATGTCGCTGGCGGACTGTTTCGTGCTGCCTAAGGTGGAGGCGGCAGCAGCACTTGATCCAGTGGTGGCGCGCTTGCCCAATCCGGTGCTTGCGATGATTGAGGGGCCGTTGGGTCTGTACAATGCACGCGAGATTGCGGCGCATAAGGCGGTTGCGGGCTTGATCGCTGGCGTCAACGATATCTGCGCCGATACGGGCATCCGCCCCGGCCCGAACCGCGAAGGGCTGGAACTGGCACTGCAGATGATTGTCCTCGCGGGCGCGGCAGCGGGGAAGCCAGCCTTTGACGGGGTCAACAACAAGCTCGACGATATGAGCGGACTCGAGGTCGAATGCGCGCAGGGGCGCTGTTATGGCTTTACCGGAAAGACACTGATCCATCCCAATCAGGTGGCGATAGCAAATGCCGCCTTCGGGCCAAGTGCGGCGGAAATTGCTGAAGCGGAGGAACTGATTGCGGCCTCCACCGGCGGCGCGCAGCGACACAAGGGCAAGATGATCGAGTCCATGCATGTCGAAGAAGCGCGCCGGACGATAGAACGTGCTCGACACGCGACAGGCAGTTAGCTTATCTGCGCATATGCGCGCACGTCTGACCCTCTCAATTTTTCTGGCCTTCGGATATATTGGATCGGCTGTTGCCAAGCCGGTCACAGAGGCTGAATTGCGCAAGCATGTAGAAATATTGGCTTCGGATGAATTCGAAGGCCGAGGTCCGGGAACCGAGGGTGAGCGCAAGACCCTCGCCTATCTGGAAAACCAATGGACAAAGGCAGGGCTCAAACCCGCCGCACGCGACGGCAGCTGGTATCAGCCGGTTGATCTTGTCCGGCGCGGGCCCAAGCAAGCCACTGTCCAGTTTTTCGCAAAGGGTGAAAAGCTGCGAATCGTCAGCGATGACATCCTTGTGGTTGGCAAGGAAGCGGAATATCGGGCGGACAGGCTGCCAGTCCTGTTCGTCGGCCATGGCGTCAATGCGCAGGGCAAAGTGGTTGCTGATGTAAAAGGCAAGCTGGCGTTCCTTCTGGCCGATGATGCCGAATTCCTGCCATCGGAAATGAAAGCTTCGCGCAACCGCCGTTTGGCATTGGTTGATGCCGGTGCTGCGGGTGTTGTTTCCATATCTGGCGAGCAGTTTGATTTTCCCCTTTATCGCAGGGCGATTTTGTCGCGCCCGATCAGCTGGGCCGCTCGTGACAAGCGCGCCGACGTCGAAGGCGTGGTCAGTCCACAATATATGGTCGCTTTGGTGACGGCCGCGGGCGGCGACTGGGACAAGCTTCGCACAGCCGCGCGGTCGACGGACTATGCTGGTCAATCGCTCGGGCTGACGGTAGACCTAAATGTGCTGAGCGATGTGGAGCCCATTCGCAGCAACAACATCATAGGCAAGTTCGCAGGTCGCAAGCCAGATAGCGGCGCGGTTGTGTTCATGGGGCATTGGGACCATTTTGGTGTGTGCAGGCCAGAAAGCGACGAAGACCGCATCTGCAACGGAGCGGTGGACAATGCGAGTGGCATGGCGGTGCTGACCGAAGTGGCCAAGCGTCTGGGTAAGGCGAAATTTGATCGGGACATCTATTTTATCGGGACGACAGCCGAGGAATATGGACTGATCGGAGCCCGTGCTTTTGCTGCCGATCCTGCCGTTGCCTTGGACCAGATCAAGGTTGTTTTGAACGTTGATACCGTCGCCATTGCGCCAAAAGGAGCAAAGGTGGCGATTATCGGACGCGGTAAAACCGATCTGGACGACGACATCGAAGCCGTCGCGCGCAAATTAAAACGCAAAATCGAACCCTCCACCGATGCGAATGCCTTCTTGCAGCGGCAGGACGGCTGGGCGCTGACCGAGAAAAATGTACCTGCGCTGATGGTGGGCGGCTCCTTTGCCGATCTGGGCAAGCTGGAAGCTTTTTTGAAGACCGATTATCATGGCCCCAATGATGAGGTCGTCGACACGCTCCAACTGGGTGGCGCTGCCGAAGATGCCGACCTGCATGTCGAGCTTGGCCGCTATTTTGCCGATACCCGCAAGTATAAGCCGAAAAAGGCCGAGAAGGGGACTGGCGAATAACCGGTCGACTGTTTACATGGGCCGCCACGACTCGACACCCAGACAAAGCAAAGTGGCACCATGAAATCCGATAAAATCCGCCTCGGCCTGACCTTCGACGATGTGCTGTTGCAGCCTTGCGCATCGGACATATTGCCCAGCCAAGCCGATACCCGCACCCGGATTACGCCCAGCATCACACTCAACATTCCGATCATGTCGTCGGCGATGGATACTGTCACCGAAGCGCGCATGGCGATTGTGATGGCGCAATTGGGCGGTATCGGCGTTCTGCACCGCAACCTGTCGATCGAGGAGCAGGCTGCGGCAGTCCGTCAGGTGAAGCGTTATGAATCGGGCATGGTGGTCAATCCGATCACGATAGCGCCCGATGCGACGCTGGCCGATGCACAACTGCTGATGGCGGAAAACCGCATTTCGGGAATCCCCGTGGTGGAAGCGAGCGGCAAGCTGGTAGGCATATTGACCAACCGAGATGTTCGCTTCGCCGAAAACCCGATGCAGCCGGTGTCCGAGTTGATGACCCGTGATAATCTGGCGACAGTGCAGGCGGGTGTTTCGCAGGAAGAGGCGCGACGCTTGTTGCACCAGCGCCGCATCGAAAAACTGCTGGTCGTCGACAATGCTTTCCATTGCGTCGGGCTGATCACCGTCAAGGATATCGAAAAGGCGGTAACCTATCCCGATGCGACCAAAGATGCGACGGGGCGCTTGCGCGTTGCGGCGGCCACCACGGTTGGCGACAAGGGCATCGAGCGTACCCGTGCGCTGGTTGACGCCGAGTGCGATGTGATCATCGTCGATACAGCGCATGGCCATAGCAAGATGGTCTCGGCTGCGGTTGCCGAAATCAAGAAAATGTCGAGCAAGGTGCAGGTAATCGCTGGCAATGTTGCGACGGCGGAGGCCACGCGTGCGTTGATCGATGCGGGTGCGGATGGCGTGAAGGTTGGCATTGGTCCGGGTTCGATCTGCACCACGCGCGTTGTTGCGGGCGTAGGCGTTCCGCAATTGACCGCCGTTATGGATTCGGCAGAGGAAGCCGCCAAGTCGGGCATACCCGTCATCGCCGATGGCGGACTGCGCACTTCGGGCGATCTGGCAAAGGCTTTGGCGGCCGGTGCATCGAGCGTGATGGTCGGTTCGTTACTCGCCGGTACCGAAGAGGCCCCCGGCGAAACTTTCCTCTATCAGGGACGTGCCTATAAGAGCTATCGCGGCATGGGATCGGTCGGCGCAATGGCGCGCGGATCGGCTGACCGCTATTTCCAGCAGGACATTAAGGATCAACTGAAGCTGGTGCCCGAGGGCATTGAGGGCCAAGTTCCTTATAAGGGGCCGGCCTCGGACGTCATCCACCAGCTCGTGGGAGGGATCAAGGCGGCGATGGGCTATACCGGCGCGGCGACGATTGCCGACCTGCAAGAACGGGCGCGCTTTGTGCAGATTACAAACGCTGGTCTGCGCGAAAGCCATGTCCATGATGTGACGATCACAAGGGAAGCCCCCAACTATCCGACGCGATAGGACTATTTGGTGGAAGAATTCATCCCCTATCTGCTGGTTGTGATTGGCTGGCATCCGGATCATCCGGGGGAGTATACCTTCCACCGGGCTCCGACTGCTTATGCAACGCTGTCGGCATGTGGGGCGGACGGCAGCGAATATGTCGCGCAGCGGGATATCTATCGCACTGAATTTGGCGGAATGCGCTTTGCCTATAAGTGCATCCGCTCTGCATCCGGCGATGAAAGCGATGCTGCCTGGCAAGCGTTGCAAGAGAAGAATGCGGAACGCAAATGACACCTGCAGCGCGGGTACAGGCCGCGATAGAGCTGCTCGATGCTATCATCGCGGCAACGCGGGATAAGGGCGCTTCTGCGGACCGGATAGCGGCCGCCTTTTTTGCTGCCCGTCGCTATGCGGGCTCAAAGGATCGCCGTGCGGTGCGTGATCTGACGTGGCGGGCCATTCGCGCTTTTGGCGAACGGCCAGACAATGGCCGTTCGGCTATGATTGCACTGGCAGATCAGGACAGCGAGCTGACCGCTTTGTTCGATGGCCTTGCCTATGGACCAGCCCCGATTGCCGCTGATGAACCACGCGCATCGGGCGGCGTTCTACCCGAATGGGTGAAACCTTTGTTCTCGACTTTGGTGACCGAAGGTGAATATCCCGCTTTGCTCGAACGGGCACTGCTCGACATTCGCGTGAACCGGTTGATTGCGGATCGCGGTGCTGTCGCAGAAAAGCTGCCCGAGGCTGCAGCCTTGCCTGAAAGTCTGGATGGGCTGCGGCTTTCGACAGGCTATGCGATCGAGAGCAGCGAGCTTTACACTTCGGGCGCGATTGAAGTGCAGGACCTTGGCAGTCAGCTGATTGCGGAAGCGTGCAAGGCGCAACCCGGAATGACCGTGCTTGATTTGTGCGCTGGGGCTGGAGGCAAAACCCTTGCGCTCGCATCGCATATGGCGGGGCAGGGACGGCTTGTCGCTGCCGACACCAACCGCGACCGGCTGCAACAATTGCTGCCCCGCGCAGCTCGCGCCAAGGCCGGATTTATCGAAACCCTGCTGCTCAATCCAAATAAAGAAATGGGCGCGCTCGGCGATTTGTTCGGTGCCTGCGATGTCGTCCTGATTGACGCGCCTTGTTCAGGCAGCGGGACATGGCGGCGCAATCCGGAAACGCGCTGGCGTTTGGACCAGCGTGATTTGCAAAGGCTTGTTTCAGAACAGGGCCGCTTGCTCGATCTGGCGTCCGGGCTGGTGAAGCCGGGCGGACATCTCGTCTATGCAGTGTGTTCGTTATTTGCCTGCGAAGGCCGGGACCAGATTGATGCCTTTTTGTTGCGGCATCCGGACTTTGAAGCGGACAATCCGGAACTTGCTGCCGGAAGGGCAGATGGCGCAGGTATCTTGCTAACCCCGGCGCATGACGGTAGCGATGGCTTCTACTTGGCGCGTTTGCACAAGCTGTGATAGCGGGGGCTACCGGTGTCTAATGTCTGGAAGCTGATTATGCGTTTTTCTCCCCCCGTCATTGCTTTGTCTGCCGTGTTTCTGATGGCGTCGAGTGCCAGCATTGGCAAAAAAGCCGATCATGATATTGATCCGGAATCGGTTGCGCTTGTCGCTGAAGGTGTGGCTGCGCAACAGGCCGGCCAATATGACAATGCGTTAGGTTGGTTCGAAACTGCGCTGGCGGTCGATCCGAGGAATCGTGCCGCTTTTGTCGGCATGGCAGAGGTTTCGGCGCAGCAAGGGCTGAAGGGCAAAGCGATTTCTTTCTACAAGAGTGCGCTCGAAATTGAGCCCAATGATGTAGCCGTGATCGCCGCGCAGGGCGAGTTGATGGCGTCCAAGGGCGCGCTGGATGCTGCGAAGAAGAATCTCGCGCGCTTGCAGATATTGTGCCGGTCTAAATGTGGGGAAAGCGATCGTTTGGCAGCGTCAATCGAAAAGGCTGGGAATAAGGATGCACTGCAGGCGAGTGCTGTAGAGATTAAGCCGACGGTAGAAAAGGCGAATTAGTGATATTCTCCCCTCCCGCTTGCGGGAGGGGTTAGGGGAGGGAGCGAGCGAAGCGAACTGAGCGCCCTATCAGGCCCACCCCCCAGCCCCTCCCGCAAGCGGGAGGGGAGAAGAACGCCTAAATCAGCGGCCCGAATTCCGCCACCACACCCTCATATATCCGCCGTTTGAAAGGCACGATCAGCTTTGGCAATTCCTGCGCTTCGGCCCATTTCCATCGCGAAAATTCGGGATGATGCGCTTCGATATTGATGTCGCTGTCCTCACCCTTGAAGCGCATCAGGAACCACCATTGCCTTTGCCCGCGCCAGCGCCCGCCCCAAATATTGCCCTGCAACTCCGGCGGCAGGTCATAGAAATACTCTTCGCGGCTGCGGGCCAGCAGGTCGACATGGTCGGGCAGAAGGCCGGTTTCCTCGCCCAGTTCGCGGAAAGCCGCGACTTCCGGATCTTCGCCATCGTCAATCCCGCCTTGTGGCATCTGCCAGGCGTCGCCGGGATTATCGATCCGCTGGCCGACAAAGACCAGCCCCGCCCGATTGGCGAGCATGATACCCGCGCAGGGGCGGTAGGGCAGGTCTTCGGTATCGCTCATACTTATGCCCTTAGGCGTCGGCCATCACTTCGGCCAGCATTGCTTTCAAGGCGGCAAGATTGCCGGCCACATCTTCCTTCGACGAGGGGATGCCTTTTCGCAAAGTTATGTGGCCGTGGATGTTGCCGTCCGCGCTGCGATGCTGGACAGGAACACCAGCAGCCTTAAGCGCCTCGACATAGGCAAGGCCCTGATCGCGCAGTGGATCAAGGCTGGCCGTGGTCACCAGAGACGGCGGCATGCCTTCCTGCGGAAATTTGATCGGTGCGCCGCGATAGTCATTGGCGTCGGCGGCATAGGCGGCGTGGAAATAATCCATCGAGTCCCGGGTCAACAAGAAGCCGTCGGCGAAATCGCGCATGCTTTGCCAGTCATTGCTATCGGTGACCACCGGATAGATCGGGTGCTGCACCAATACCGGCACCGCCGCTGGATTATCGCGCAGCGCCATTGTGGTGACGATGGTCAAGTTGCCGCCGGCGCTGTCGCCTGAAGTAACGAGACCGGTAACGTCCAGTCCCAATTCAGCCGGGCTGCCCGCGATCCAGCGGGTCGCGGCCTCACAATCAACAGCTGCGGCGGGGAAGCGATGCTCGGGGGCAAGGCGGTAATCGATCGAGATAACGGGCATGTCGAGCTGGCGCGCAACTTCGGCACAATAGGGTCCATAGATGTCCAGATCACCGATCACAAAACCGCCGCCGTGATAGAAAACCATGACAGGACCAGCCCCGCGGCTTTCGCGAGCATCATAGAGTCGCGCCGGAATCGTGCCTGCAGGCCCGGGGATTGAAAGGTCGCGTACGACCGCCAATTCGCCCAGTTCCTCTTCCGCCATCGCGCCCATAACAGTCATCATTCCGCGCGCTTCCGTAGCGGAAAGTTCGTGCATCTTCGGGCCGGGTTGGCTGTTCAACATATCGAGAAGCGCCTGCACATCGGGCCGCACAAAATGGTTGCTCATAGTCTCTCTCCTGTCCTCATTTGCAAAAGGCATAACCCGAACCTCTGGGCGCGTCCATGGCAAAGCCCGACTGTGTCGCAAAACAGATTTCCTATTTGGATTTGGCGCAAAAGCGCGCATAAGGACGTCTTAACAGAACAATTAAAATTGCGGGACTTTACGAAATGGCCACTGCCGCGCGCAGCATCGATACCCAATCCCAAGCCCACATCCCCCATCCCGAAGCCGTAGTGGTCCGCTTTGCGGGGGACTCGGGCGACGGCATGCAGCTCACCGGCGGGCAGTTTACACTGTCGTCGGCACTGGCGGGCAATGACTTTGCAACCTTCCCCGATTTTCCTGCCGAGATCCGCGCACCGCAGGGCACGCTGTTCGGCGTTTCGGCTTTCCAGATCAACTTTGGCGCCTCGGAAATCGATACGGCAGGCGACGCGCCAGATGTGCTGGTGGCGATGAACCCGGCGGCGCTCAAGACCAATGTAAAGGATTTGAAGCCCGGCGGCCTCATCATCGCAGACGAGGGTGAGTTCAATGCGCGTAACCTCGCCAAGGCGCAATATGATGCAAATCCGCTCGAGGATGACTCGCTCGGTAAATGGCAGCTTGTCCATTTCAACATCAGCCAATTGACGATGGATGCGGTTAAGCCGTTCGGACTTGGTAACAAGGAAGCGCTGCGCTGCAAAAATATGTGGACGCTGGGTCTGGCGCTCTGGATGTTCGATCGCGACCGCGAACCGATCATTCAGTGGCTGAAGGACAAATTCGCCAAAAGCCCGATTCTTGCCGATGCCAATATCGCAGCGCTTAATGCGGGCCATGCCTATGGCGAAACCGCAGAAATCGGCAATCCCGGTGCGGTTCCCATTCCGCGCAAGCATGTTGATGCAGCCCCCGCTGATCCCGGCCTGTACCGCACGATAAACGGCGCGGATGCCGCCGCTATGGGCCTCGTTGCAGGCTGCCAGCTGGCGGGCGTGAAGATGTTCTTCGGCGGCTATCCGATTACGCCTGCCTCTTCGATCCTGCACGCATTGGCGCGGTTCAAGGAATATGGCGTCACCACCTTCCAGGCGGAGGACGAGATTGCCGCGATCGCTTCGGCCATTGGCGCATCTTATGCTGGTCAGTTGGGTGTCACCTCATCCTCGGGTCCGGGCATTGCGCTCAAGACCGAAGCTATTGGCTTGGCGGTGATGACTGAGCTTCCGCTTGTCATCATCAACTCTCAGCGTGGTGGCCCTTCGACCGGGCTTCCGACCAAGACCGAGCAATCGGACCTCTATCAGGCGGTGTATGGCCGCAATGGCGATACCCCGCTGCCAGTGATCGCTGCGCGCAGCCCGAGCGATGTGTTCGATTGCGCGATTGAGGCGGTGCGGATCGCGACGCAGTTCATGACGCCGGTCATCCTGCTTACCGACGGCTATATCGCCAACGCGGCTGAGCCCTGGAAGGTTCCGGATATGAGCAGCTATAAGCCGTTCCCGGTCAGCTTCCTCGATCATGTCCCTGAAGGCGGGTTCAAGCCCTATGGCCGCGACAACAAGCTGGCTCGCCCATGGGTAAAGCCCGGAACACCCGGCCTGCTGCACCGTATCGGCGGGATCGAGAAGGAGGTCGATACCGGCCACCTCAATTACTCGCCCGCCAACCACCAGGCGATGACCGACATCCGCAAGGGCAAAGTCGATGGCATTGCGGGCCATATCCCCGATCAGGATGTCTGCCTTGGCACCGAAGGCGGCAAGCTGGCGGTTGTGGGTTGGGGCTCCACATTCGGCCCGATCCATCAGGCGGTACGCCGGATGCGCGCCAAGGGCCATGATGTCAGCCATATCCACGTCCGCCACATCTGGCCAATGCCAGCCAATCTGGGCGATCTGCTGCGCAAGTTTGACAAGGTGCTGGTGCCTGAAATGAACACTGGCCAGTTCAAGACCGTGCTACGCGACCAGTTTTTGATCGACGCCAAACCGCTGAACAAGGTCAGCGGCCAACCCTTCCGCATCGCTGAAATTGAAGCCGCCATCGAGGAGGCACTCGCATGAACGACATGACCCCCATCCAGAAATCGAGTCCCAAGGATTGGGAGACCGATCAGGAAGTCCGCTGGTGCCCCGGTTGCGGTGACTATGCGATCTTGAAGGCGGTGCAGCGCACCATGCCGGAACTGGGCCGCAAGCCTGAGGATACGGTATTCATCAGTGGCATCGGATGTTCATCGCGCTTCCCTTATTATATGGAAACCTATGGTTTTCACACCATCCACGGCCGTGCGCCTGCGGTAGCGACAGGGGTGAAGCTGGCCAATCCCGATCTCGACGTATGGATCATCACCGGCGATGGCGACGCGCTGTCGATTGGTGGCAACCATACGATGCACCTGCTGCGCCGTAACCTCGATTGCCAGATCCTGCTGTTCAACAACGAGATTTACGGCCTGACCAAGGGCCAATATTCGCCCACCAGCCGCGTCGGCACCAAATCGCCTTCGACGCCATTCGGTTCGGTAGACCGCCCCGCCACGCCTTGTGCCTTCGCGCTGGGTTCGGGCGCGCGCTTTGTGGCGCGTGGCTTTGACGTGTCGAAGCATCTGCCCGATGTGCTGAAAGCTGCGCATGCGCATAAAGGCGCGGCCTTCATTGAAATCTTCCAGAACTGCATCGTTTACAACAAGGATGTGTTCGAGGATTTTGCCGCGCCCAAGGGTGCCGAATCGCGCCAGCTCTGGCTGCAGGATGGCCAGCCGATGCTGTTCGACGGTGGCAGCAAGGGTATTGCAATGGATATGGATACGTTGACGCTTAAGGTCGTCGGCGTGGCTGAAGGTGACTGGCAGGCGGCGGGCGTGATCGTCCACAATGTCAAGAACCGCGCGCTTGCGCATATGCTGGTCGAAATGCCGTTCGGTGAATTCCCGATGGCGCTTGGTGTGCTCTACGACGACCCACGTCCCACCTATGACAGCGCAGTGACCGAGCAGAATGCCAAGCTTTCCGAGGGCAAGACGCCCGACCTGCAAGCATTGATCAGCAAGGGCCAGACCTGGACGGTTGAATGATTTTCGTTGAATTCATTTGACGTCACCCAAAGCACCAAAGAACCAAAGAGATGGTATGCGGGAAATAGGTGGCTCCTTGGATCATATGATTTTGCTTAGGCATCAAAAAATGGCACTTCACGCGAAGACCAACCTCTTCGGTTCTTTGGTGCTTTGGGTGACATAATAAATGGATAATTTGACCCATAGTTTGGCCGGTGCCGTGCTTGGCCAGATGGGGCTCAAGCGCAAAACAGGGTTGGCGATGCCGACACTGATTATTGCGGCGAACCTGCCCGATATCGATGCCGTAGCGACGCTGCTCGGCGGGCATCAACATCTGGCGATCCGGCGCGGGATTACGCATGGTCCGATTGCCATGCTGCTGTTGCCCGTCATCTTATGGGCGATCATGATTGGCTATGACCGTTGGCAAGCTGGGCGTGGCACGCGGCCTGAAAAGCGGCTGCCGGTGCGTGGGGGATGGCTGCTCGCTTTGGCCTGTATCGGTACGCTCAGCCATCCGGCGCTCGACTGGCTCAACAATTACGGCATCCGGTTGCTTGAGCCCTTTTCGAGCCAGTGGTTTTATGGTGACACACTGTTCATAATCGACATCTGGGTGTGGATTGCGCTGATTTTTGGCGTTTGGTTGTCGCGCCGACGTGAAAAAGCAGGACTTACCGATTGGCGAAAGCCCGCAACAGCGGCATTCTTTGCAATATTCCTATATATAGTCGCCAACGGGTTGCTTTCGTCGCATGCGGAGAGCGAGGCGAAGAAACTGGTCATTGCACGCTACGACCAGACTGCCACGATGCCCGATCCACTCATCGTCGCCAATGCCGTGCCTATAGCCTTCTGGCGGCGCGAAATTGCATGGCGCGACGCTTTCGAGATGGGGAAGGGTGAATATCAAGTGGGTCGAGGGGCCTCTATCAATAGCAAGACCTATCCCCATAATATGGATAGCCTGTCCTCCACCGCCGATGCGGTTGCTCATGATCTCGATGCGCGGGATTTCCTCTTCTGGGCGCGCATGCCATTCGCCGAAAAGGACAAGGCGGGGAATATCGTCATTCGCGACCAGCGTTTCGACAATCGCGTGGTTCGTAATAATTTCGAGGTGGTCGTAGCACCCAAAAGGTAGGCCCTACGGTCTAAGCCCGTATCCTGTTTTCAACGCGTCGACTGTATGCGCGTTCGTATGACAACAATCGTCTGGTTCCGGAGAGATTTACGCCTGACCGATCAATCGGCTTTGCTGGCTGCGGTGGCGCGCGGTCGACCGATAACTCCGGTCTACATCCTTGACGATGATACGCCCAAACACCGGCGCATGGGCGGCGCCTCGCGTTGGTGGCTGCACCACAGCCTGCAGGCATTGGACGCAGCATTGCGCGAACGCGGTTCGCGGTTGATCCTTCGTCGTGGATCATCTCCACAGGTTCTGGCCCAACTTGCACGAGAAGTGAATGCATCGGCAATCCACTGCCTGCGCCATTACGAGCCTTGGTGGCGCAACGCCGAACGCGCTTTGCAGGAAATCCTGCCAGTCGGAACATCGCTGATCAGGCATGAAGGGCTATATCTGGTGCCACCCGGTAGCGTGAAAAAGGGCAGTGGCGGCCAGTTCAAAATCTACACGCCTTTTTGGCGTGCCCTTTCGCAGCATATGCCGCCCGCCAAACCGCGTGCAGCACCGAATCATATTCCGGCACCTGCGCAATGGCCGGATAGTGACGATCTTGATAGCTGGGGCCTGTTGCCTTCGAAGCCCGATTGGGCAGGGGGCATGCGCGATTTCTGGACGCCGGGCGAAACCGGTGCTGCCGAACGGCTCGAAAATTTCCTCCCCAGGGCCAATCGCTACCAGGAAAAGCGCAATCTGCCCTCTATACCCGGCACCAGCTTCCTGTCGCCCCATCTGCATTTTGGCGAAATTTCTCCCGCGACGATCTGGCATGCGGCAATGGACGCAGGCGGATCGGTTGAGACATATCTAAAGGAACTGGTCTGGCGCGAATATGCCGCCAATGTGATCCTGCAATTTCCCGAATATGGTGTCCGCAATGCGCGGGCGGCGTTCGACCATTTTCCGTGGCGTAATATGGGCGATGCGGAAGTGCAACGGGACTATGTTCGTTGGACCAAGGGCCTGACCGGCTATCCGATTGTCGATGCAGGTATGCGCGAGCTTTGGGCCACCGGTTGGATGCACAACCGCGTCCGGATGATTGCGGCATCTTTCCTGATCAAACATCTGCTGATCGACTGGCGCATAGGCGAACAATGGTTCTGGGATACGCTCGTCGATGCCGATTATGCGTCCAATGCGGTCAACTGGCAATGGACGGCGGGCAGCGGCGTCGACAGCAATATGTTTGTCCGCATCATGGCGCCGCTATCGCAGTCGGAAAAATTCAATGCAGGCGAGTATATCCGGCAATGGGTGCCCGAACTGGGGCATTTGTCCGATCCCTATATTCACGATCCTGAGGAATATGGCGTGAGACCCACCAACTATCCTGCCAAAATCATCGGCCACCGTGCGGCGCGTGAACGTGCCTTGGCGGCCTATGCGATGATCAAGGAAAGCGGATCAGTCGACAATGAGGCGGTGGCCGGTCTCGAAGCCGCCGAGTAACATCTGCGTTATCGCTTCGCCGACGACTGAAGGATCTTTCAGTGTCGCAGGATCTTCACCCGGATAGGCTTTGGCGCGCATCGCGGTGCGGGTGCGTGAGGGATCGACGATCGCGACGCGCACCGAAGACAGATTCTGCACTTCCTCGGCATAGCTGAGTGCCAGATTTTCAAGCGCTGCCTTTGACGCCCCATAGGCACCCCAATAGGCGCGCGGCTGTTGCCCGACGCTGCTGGTCAGCACAACCAAACGTCCGGCGTCACTCGCACGCAGCAAGCTATCAAAAGCTGCAATCAACGCCTGTTGTGCGAGCAAGTTTAGCGTCAGCACGCGGTTGAACTCGGCCGCATCGATGACCGGCACCGGCGCCAATGTGCCTAGCATCGCCGCATTGAGCACCAACATGTCGAGCTTGCCCCAACGTTCGCGGACGGCAGCGGCGAGGCGTTCGTTATTGCCCGCTTCGGTCAGGTCCATCGGCGCGATGGTAGCGCTGCCTCCTGCTTCAAATATCCGCTGTTCGACGACTTCAAGATCTTTGGCGGTGCGTGCTGTCAGGATGACATGCGCACCCTCAGCCGCCAGCTTTTCCGCCGTCGCCGCGCCGATACCGCGGCTGGCACCGGTGACTAGTGCGATCCTGTCCTGCATTCCGCCCATGGCCTATCCAACCACCCGCAGCTTGAGTTGGTCGGGGGAGCTATGCTCGTCAAAATCGGTCAGCTTGGTCGGATAGTCACCGGTGAAGCATGCGTCGCAATAGCGTGGGCATGCGGCATCGCGCTGCGTTTCACCCAAGGCCCGATACAGACCTTCAATGGTCAGGAAAGCGAGGCTGTCGGCATGGATATAGTCGCACATCTCGGCGATGTTCATCCGGCTGGCGAGCAGCTTTTCGCGCTCGGGGGTGTCGACGCCATAGAAGCAGCTATTGGTCGTCGGCGGGCTGGCGATGCGCATATGCACTTCTTTCGCCCCGGCCTCGCGCATCATCTGCACGATCTTGAGGCTGGTGGTGCCGCGCACGATTGAGTCATCGATCAGGACGATGCGCTTGCCAGCGACCAGATTGCGGTTGGCATTGTGCTTGAGCTTGACGCCCAGATGGCGCACGCCGTCGCCTGGCTGGATGAAGGTGCGCCCGACATAATGGGAGCGGATGATACCCAGTTCGAACGGAATCCCCGATGCCTCGGCATAGCCGATTGCCGCTGGCGTGCCGCTGTCGGGGACGGGAATGACATAATCGGCATCGATGCCATTTTCACGCGCCAGTTCCGCGCCAATGGCTTTGCGAACCGAATAAACGCTGTTGCCATCGACGATCGAGTCTGGCCTCGAGAAATAGACATGTTCAAAGATGCAGGGGCGCGGTGATGTCGGGTAGAAGGGCTTGTGCGAGCCGATCGCACCTTCGCGCACCACGACGATTTCGCCTGGTTCGACGCTGCGGATGAAATCAGCGCCGACAATATCAAGCGCGACAGTCTCTGATGCAAAGATAATGGTTTCGCCCAGACGGCCCATAACCAGCGGGCGGATGCCAAGCGGATCGCGGCAGGCGATCATGCCTTCGGGTGTGAGGCAGATCAGCGAGTAAGCGCCTTCGACCTGTTTCAGCGCGTCGATCAGCCGGTCGAGCAGGCTCTTCTGTGCGGACGTCGCAACGAGGTGGATGATGACCTCGGTGTCGGACGTCGATTGGAAGATCGAACCGCGCTGGACCAGTTCGCGCCGCAGATGAACGGCATTCGAGATATTGCCATTATGCGCGACTGCAAATCCGCCGGTGGCGAGGTCCGCATAGAGCGGCTGCACATTGCGCAGTGAGGTTTCACCCGTCGTCGAGTAGCGCACATGGCCTGCGGCTATGCTGCCGGGCAATGCGCGAATAACATCTTCGCGGTCGAAATTGCCGGCAACATGGCCCATCGCGCGGTGGGTGTGGAATTCCTTGCCGTCAAAGCTGGTAATACCGGCAGCTTCCTGCCCGCGATGCTGGAGCGCATGCAGGCCGAGCGCAACCATCGCGGACGCGCCTTCAGAGTTGTAAACCCCGAAGATACCGCATTCTTCACGCAATTTATCATCATCAAAGGGATTGGTGGTGAGCATGTCCAATTCGAATCCCGTGCCGCCAGAATTGCGCTGCCTATAGGCGGGCATGCGGCCGATGTCTCCCCCTTGTAACAAACCAGCGCGCAAAAATCGCTCGCTACGGGTGATTGCCAGCCTCATGGGGGTCGTCTAGGCATCGAACATGACCGATCCTCGTGAGAGCGGGCTGCTGCTCGATCCGAAATTTGATGCCAATGGTCTGCTGACCGCAGTGGTAGTTGATGTTGCCGATGGCGCGGTGCTGATGGTTGGGCATATGAACGAGGAAGCGCTGCAAATCACGCAGGAGAGCGGGAAGGTCACCTTCTTCTCGCGCAGCCGCCAGCGCCTTTGGACCAAAGGCGAAAGCAGCGGTCACCTCCTGCATCTGATCGAGCTACGTATCGATTGTGATCAGGATGCTCTGCTGGTGATCGCCCGGCCTGATGGCCCGACTTGCCATACGGGTGAAAGGAGTTGCTTTTATCGACGGGTAACGGCGGAAGGTCTTGAACGACTGTGAGGGATTCCAGTTCGATTTTGCTGATACTGGCAGCGATGCTGGCCGGGTGCGATTCAAAAGACGCTCAGCCTTTATCGAATGACGATAGCGCAGGTGCAGCGCTCGATCAGCTCGCAATTGACAAGGGGCTTATCCCCGATCCCGAGAGCCTTGCCGTTGAGGGGCGCTTCGAAACTCAAAGTGATTTGGGAACCGACAAATTCTGCGCCGTTGCCGATGGCGGAACGAATTATCGCGTTGGTTTTTTGTCTGTTTATGGCTCCGACAGCAAATGCGAAGCCCAAGGCAGTGCCGAGCAGGACGGCGACAGCTTGAAAATCACTTTAACTGGCAAGGAAAGTTGCAGTTTCACCGCCAGCTATGACGGCATAGTCCTTCGCTTTCCCGGAAACGTGCCCGAAGGATGCGCTTCCTATTGCTCACGCAATGCGAGCATGAGCGGAACGCGCTATTATTTCGTCGACCCCGGTACCGAGGCCGCAAAGCGAACGCTCGGCAGGGAAATTGAAAGGCTGTGCCCTTAGGGTGCGATCACCAGACAACCTTGCCCGGCTGCAGCTGCCTTCACCTTGGAACACATGGCCTCGGCATCGGCACGGTTTGCAAATGGCCCAGCTTGCAGGCGTGATACATTGCCCGCTCGAACCAGATACTGGGAGGCAGAAGACAGCCCGCCGACTTTGGCTTGCAGGCTGGACCAGAGCTTGTTGGCATTGGCCTCACTGCCAAATGCGCCCAGCTGGATGCGCCACTTGCCAGAAACTGCTGTAGTCGGCTTGGTCGCCGCTTTTGCTGGCTTGGCATGTTGTTCGCTTTCCACTCCATTTATGGGAGGGACTGTGCCCGGGAAACCCGGTGCCTGATTGTCGAGTGAATCGACCGGCTTCGATGGCCACACATCGATTTTTTGTGCAACAGATACAGGCGGCTTGGTGTTGATCGGGAAGCCGGCAACTTGAGCGGCACGCACCTGCATCGATGATTTTTCAATCTCACCTGCAAGAACCACACCCTGCTGGCGCTGCTCAAGCGGGATATGTTTGTCCATTTCGGCAAGACTCCGCGAAGCGGGCGAAAGCCCCGAAGATGAAGCGCGTGTCATCAAGGCATAAGCACGCACCCAATCCTTTGGCGCATTGACGCCATTGAACAATTCGGTGGCGAGCAGATATTGTGCCCTTGGTTCTCCCCGTGCGGAAGACGTTTCAAGATAAGGAAGCGCCTCTTTGACTTTGCCTTGGTAATGATAGAGGTGGCCGAGGCTGTCTGCGGCCTGCAAATGCCCTTGTTTGGCAGCGCGTTGATACCAGTCAGCGGCCAAGTTCAAATCCTGCTTTACTCCGCGGCCGAGCTTGTAAGCTTGCCCCATATTGAATTGTGCGTCGGGATCGCCTTTCTTGGCTGGCTCACGCCATTCTTTCACTGCGCCACCAAAGTCGCCGTTTGACCAGGCATCGACGCCCGCTTTGACATCGGCATACGCAGGATGTGCGGCCATGATGAGGCAGGCCACAATAGCATATGAGGAGAAAGGCAGTTTCCGCATGTTCAACTCCAAAGAGCATTTGCCACGCGGATAGCGCGTATCTGCTGACATTTGGTTAAATTCCATGGTGAATGCCTTAACCTTTTACATCCATTAACGATCCAACATTCAGGACATGCAATTCGACGTCTGTCCGCCGCGAAAACATTCGCGATGCGCAGAATCCCAGCATCAGCGTTAACCGATTTTTAGGCCTGTTCTGTCACATCCCCTCCAAACAGCTTGCAAAAGGGGAATAATGTGAGGGTTCTCGCATTGGCATCACAAAAAGGCGGATCGGGCAAAACCACTTTGTCCGGCCATCTTGCAGTACAGGCACAATTGGCAGGCGCTGGGCCGGTCGTCCTTATCGATATCGACCCGCAAGGATCGCTCGCCGATTGGTGGAACGAACGCGAAGCCGACCTTCCGGCCTTTGCCCAGACGACGGTCGCTCGTTTGGCTTCGGACCTTGCCGTTCTTCGTCAGCAAGGTTTCAAGCTAGCCGTCATTGATACCCCGCCGGCGATCACTATGGCCATCCAGAGCGTGATTTCGGTTGCCGAACTGATCGTTGTTCCTACCCGACCCAGCCCGCACGACCTTCGCGCTGTTGGCGCCACCGTCGATCTGTGCGAACGGGCAGGCAAGCCGCTGATCTTCGTGGTCAATGCCGCTACCCCTAAAGCCAAGATTACTTCGGAGGCCGCTGTCGCGCTGTCACAGCATGGCACCGTTGCTCCGATTACGCTGCACCACCGCACCGATTTTGCAGCCTCGATGATCGACGGTCGCACTGTGATGGAAGTCGATCCGCAGGGCCGCTCGGCTGAGGAAGTCCGCCAGCTTTGGTCCTATATTTCCGATCGTCTCGAGAAGAATTTCCGCCGCACGGTGTTCAGTGCGCCCGCCGCCGCCAATCCTCAGGTTGCCCAAGCCCGCCCGATGGGTGGTTTTGGTCGCCGGGTCATCGGTTAATCAGGTCTGGGGGCGATGAACATGAGCGAACCCAAACCAATAGCTTCCCTCTCTTCTGGTCTGCTGGCCCGCAAGGGGGCAGCTCGTCCGGCGATGCGCCGTCAGTTGATTGGCAACAATAACGGTGTTGCTGCAGCGGGCTCTATTCAGGACGACTGCGGTTGGAACGATATGGGCTATGATATGGGCTATGACGTAAACCCAGATCCCAGCGCGCCGATGGATTATGAGCATGACCAAGGATTTAATCCGCTGGCCAATGCTGTCCCCGAGGTGAAGCCTGAGGTCAAACAGCAGCAGGAACGCATCGCGGAACAGTTGCAGGTTCAGGCAGAAGAAATGGGTGTGGCTGAACAAGATTTGCCTGCCGCACCGGTTATCCCGATTATCGCACCGCGTGCAGTTGCCGTCAAAGCAGCTGTTGCGAAACCGCGAGCCGCGCCTGGCAGTAAGGAAAAGTCGGCGTTCACGCTGCGTCTTGATGGCGAACGCCATCTGAAGCTGCGTCTAGCTTGCGCGATCAGCAACAAGTCGGCCCAGCAACTCGTAACGGCAGCGCTCGATTCCTTTATCGATGCAATGCCCGAAATTTCCACGCTCGCGGCACATGTGCCCGGAAAAAAATCGGCCTGAACGCCAACCCTAACCAAGTCTGAGGTATAGTCATGAAGAACAAGACTCTCATAAAGCTGGCATTGTCGACCGCAGTGGTCGGATTCACTGCCTTGGGTGGGGCTGGCGTAGTCGCATCGAGTGCCGCTACGCATGCATCGGTCGATGCAAATGCCAAGAAGGCGCATAGCTGGGCCAAAAAAGCCGAAAAGCTTTTCGCCAAGGGCAAGACTGACAAGGCATTGGGCTTCGCCGAAGCCGCGGTTGAAGCCGATCTGACCAATATGGAATATCGTTCGCTGCTGGCGCGTATTTACATGACGCAAGGCCGCTTTGTTGCCGCCGAACGTACCTTCATGGATGTGATGGAATTGGGCCAGGTGGACGCTCGCACTGTGATCGGTGTGGCGCTGACCCGCATTGCACAGGGCAAGGTGGATTCGGCGATCTCGCTGGTTGATGCCAATCGCGCTATCCTTCCCGCAAGCGATTATGGTCTGACACTTGCGCTCGCTGGCGACAGCAAGCGTTCGGTAGATGTGCTTGTAGAAGCAATTCGTGCGGACAATGCGACGGCTCGCACCCGTCAGAACCTCGCACTGGCTTATGCTCTTGATGGCCGTTGGCGCGAGGCTCGCATCATGGCGGTGCAGGACATGCCGCAGGATCGCGTCGATGACCGTATCGTCGAATGGGCACAATATGCCCGTCCAGGTGCCTATCAGACACGTGTCGCCGGCCTGTTGAATGTAACGCCGCGCGCCGATTCGGGCCAACCGGTCCGTCTGGCGCTCGGTGGTGCTACCGCCGCTCCGATCATGGCTGCTGCTGAAGAAGCCGCGCCTGTTGCCATTGCTGCGGCAGAACCTGCCCAGTTAACCGAACTGGCAGCAGTTGGCCCGGCCCCGGTCGCCGAAGGGTATAGCGAATCCGACGTTCGTATCGCAGCTGCTGTTGCTTCGGTTTCGGACAACGAAGCGCCGTTAATCAAGGCGCCTGAGGGTCCGGCGAAGGCTGCGGAAGCGGCTCCCGCGCCGAAGCCTGTCAAGCTGGCGCTGGCGGATGTTCCTGCGCCGACGGCCAAGGTCCCGGGCAAATATCTCGTCCAACTCGGCGCGTTTTCCTCGGCCGGAAATGCGCAAAAAGCGTGGAGCCAATATACGCGTAAGCACAAGGTTTTGAGCGGCTTCACGTCTGCAAGCTCAACCGTGAACATCAAGGGCAAGACGCTTACGCGCCTCGCCGCGTCGGGTTTTGGCAATTATCAGGCGGCGGCCGCTACTTGCAGCCAGATCAAGAAAGCTGGCGGCGATTGCGTTGTGAAGACAGTGAATGGTTCGGCACCGGTTCGCATGGCTGCCAAGCCCGCACGCAAACCGGTGAAAATCGCCACGCGTTAATCGCCAACAAAAGTCAAATTTACGAAGGGCGGCGGATCAGATGATCTTGCCGCCCTTCATGATTTTGCGCACACGCCCTTGAACGGGCAGCTTGTCGAACGGCGTATTGCCGGCAAGCGCCGCCATTTTGTTGCTATCGACTTGCCAGGGTGCATCACGGTCGATGAAAATGAGGTCGGCTTCGCGGCCCACTTCGATCGCACCTGCATTGACCATCAAAATCTTTGCCGGATTGGTGGCGAGCAGTTCGAAAAGGCGGCCCATAGAGATATGGCCGTCTCGGACGAGGTTAAGCGTCAGCGCGAGTAAAGTTTCCGCACCCGCCATTCCCGGTGCTGCATCCGCGAAGGGCAGGCGCTTGTCCTCTGGCCCGCGCGGGTCGTGGCTGGAGGAAATGACATCTATTGTCCCGTCGGCAACTGCGGTGATGCAAGCCAGACGGTCCTCTTCGCTGCGTAAAGGTGGGGAGAGGCGGGCGAAAGTCCGGAAACCGGTCAACGCCGTGTCCGAGAGGAACAGGTGGGCAGGCGTGATCCCGCAAGTGATTTTCACACCCTTGTCCTTGGCTGTGCGTATCAGGTCCAGTCCGGCAGCGGTGGTGACCTGTCGGAAATGCAACTGCACGCCGCTTTCGGCAGCCAAGGCCAGATCGCGCTGGATCGCCAAGGTTTCAACTGTGGGCGATGCGCTGGGTAGGCCCAACAGCGTCGCATTGAGGCCGGTGGTCGCAACCGCATTGCCAGCGAGGCCGGCATCTTCGCTATGCACAAACAGCGGCATGTCGAGCATCGCGCAATAGCGCATCAGCCGCAGCATCACCCCCGAATCGGCAATCCAGCGCCGCCCGGTCGCAACACCCAGTGCTCCAGCATCCTTCATGAGTGCAATCTCGGCCATATGCTGGCCATCGAGATCCTTGGTTGCCGCGGCGAGGGGGTGGACCCAGAAATCGGGCTTGCCCTTGCGACCCGCAAAACGGATCGTGGCCGGGTCATCATGGACCGGCGATTGGTCGGGCATCAAGGCGGCGCGGGTGATCCCGCCAAAGCGGAAAGCGGGTTTGTCGGTCGCGAACACACCAAGATCGATGATACCGGGTGCGACAATCAAACCTTCTGCGTCGATCCGTTCGCCAAGCGGATCGGCTTTGCCAACCTGTTCGATGCGCTCACCCGAGACATGGAGGTGCGCGGTTTCAGGCGCTGTCTTGCCTGGGAGGATGACCTGACCGCCGAGGATATTGGTACCGCTCATGACCAGCCCTCCACGCCGCGCGCCCTTCGCGTCAATATGTCGAGGCAGGCCATGCGCACGGCGACCCCCATTTCGACCTGTTCGGTGATGGCGGAGCGCTCTATGTCGTCGGCGATGTGGCTGGCGATTTCCACGCCGCGGTTCATCGGGCCGGGGTGCATGACCAGCGCATCGGGCTTGGCCAGCGCCAGCCGCCGCGAGTCGAGGCCGTAGAGATGGAAAAATTCGCGCGGGGAGGGGATGAAATCACCCTGCATCCGCTCATTCTGCAGCCGCAGCATCATCACGACATCGCTGCCGGGTAGAGCGGCATCGAAACTATTGAAGGCTTCAACGCCGAAGCTGGCGATGCCTTCGGGCATCAGGGCCGGGGGCGCAACAACGCGTACTTGTGCACCTAAGGTCGTCAGGCTGATCATGTTGGAACGGGCTACGCGGCTGTGCAGGATGTCGCCGCAGATGGTGACCACAAGACCGTCAATACGCCCCTTCCGACGGCGTATGGTCAAAGCGTCTAGCAAGGCCTGCGTCGGATGCTCGTGCGTGCCGTCGCCCGCATTGAGCACAGGGCAATCGACCTTTTGCGAGATCAGGTCGACCGCGCCTGAACTGGCATGGCGGATGACGATGGCGTCGGCACGCATCGCGTTCAACGTCATCGCAGTATCGATCAGCGTCTCGCCCTTTTTGGTGCTCGATTGTGCGACATGCATGTTGACGACATCCGCGCCCAAGCGCTTGCCCGCAATTTCGAACGACAGCAGCGTGCGGGTGCTGTTCTCGAAAAAGGCGTTGATTATGGTCAATCCGCGCAACCGGTCATCGCGTTTCGTGGCGCCGGAGCGGTTGAGCGCAACCCATTGTTCGGCTTCCGCCAGGATGAACTCGATTTCCCAGGGTTGTAGCCCTGCGATGCCCAGCAAATGCCGGTGTGGGAAGGCGGCGGAACCTGCTGGAAAGCGGCCCGGTGAAGCTGTTGATGGCGATGTCATTAAAGCCAGTGCCTTAGGCGGGTTGGCTTCGTTACTCAAGATGCTTTGAATAACCTGATCATCTGAGTGACGGAGCTGCTCTGGTGTGGAAGGTTATTTGGATCTTGGAGGTTTCTCACAACATGCTGAAGATCCCAGAGTTTGAGCGAGTTGCCACCCATACGCTTTTTGAATGTTTCGTTTTCACGCCATTTTGTATGGTCGCCGATGATTTTTGTAACCGCCGTTACATGTTGAACATCGCTACGACCTGAGAGGGCTCGAACCCGATGTTTCAGAGCAGTCGCCCATTCTTCCACCGCCAGCTCTCGAAAATGTTTCCATGCTGCTTTATTCCAGAGCAAGCCGTCACTTAGTATAGCATCCGCTGCAGCACCTGCATCAAGTTCGCGGCCTTTGCAGCTGACCACTAAGACTGGTTCATTGGGTGAGCGGGGTTTAACGGCAACCAAATCAATATCGGAGGCGCCAGTTCTATATCGTTCGTCGATTTTTATCTTCTCAGGAAGTGCGAACGATACGTTTTCCATAACAAAATAGCCTTGCGCTTGAAGGCTAGTTTTGACGATATCTTCAAAAATATTGACTGCCATAAGAACTACATGGCTATCATTTCTTCCTAAATCGTCAACGCATCAATCGCACCCTGCAAGATATGCGCCGCGGCGGCGCTGTCGATCCGTTCGGCGCGTTTGGCGCGGCTCAGGTCGGCTTCTATCATGAAACGTTCGGCCGCAGCGGTCGACCATCGCTCGTCCCAGAGCAGGATGGGCAGGCCAAGGTCGAGCAAGTTGCGCGCGAAGGACCGGCTCGACTGGCTGCGTGGGGATTCGCTGCCGTCCATGTTGATCGGCAGGCCGATGACGATGCCTGCGGTCGGACGGGTGGCAATCGCTGCCTGCAACAATGCCTTGTCCTTAGCGAACTTACTGCGCGTGATCAGGTCAGCGGGCGAGGCAAAGCTCCAGCCTGCGTCGCAAAAGGCGGTGCCGATGGTCTTGCTGCCGACATCAAGCCCGATCAGCACCCCGCCTTCAGGCAACGCGTCGCGAAATTCCAGAGCGGAGGTTGTGATGACGGACATCACTTGTCACTAATACAATTCGTCATTCCCGCGAAAGCGGGAATCGATCACCCGCCGTTGAAATTTCATCCGACGGTGGTGGACCCCCGCGTTCGCGGGGGTGACGAAGTTTTGGTATGACGGGTTGAGTGAAGCTCACCGCGCCAGAAATTTCTGCACCCTCCACAAGGCATCCGCCCGGACATTCGCCCAGAACAGCGGATAATCGTAAACATGATAGTTGTTGCCCGGCAGCACATAGGGGCCGATTTCAGGCGGGTCGCCGATCAACAGGAATCCGCGCTGGTCGCAGCGGGCAGGGACTGCAGCTTTGATCAACTCGCCCGTCTTCATGTCGTCCGATGGCTTGAGCGTACCGAGATTGGCCTCAACGCCAGCCTCTGCCGCTGCCCCGCCGGTCAGCGGGTTGGTGCACAACATGGCGGTGTTGGCGCGGGACTGGCCATTAAAGCCCTTGGTGGCGTCGTAGACTTTCAGGATACGCTCATATTCAGCCGGTTCGGCAAAGCTCTGCCATCCTAATATGCATCCGGTCTGGTCGGGTGAGGTGCATGCGGACAAACCCATTTCGGGCAGGTCGGTTTCGATCGAGACCGGCCAGCCTACCGCATAAGCCGCAACAATACGTTTGGCGATCGGCTTGCCCGCGACACGGTCTTTTAAAAGATGCGTCAGGTGCAGAGCGCCTTGGCTATGCCCGGCGAGGATGATCGGGCGGTCTTTCTGAACCTTGGCCACGAAATCGTCGAACGCCAACAAGACGTCCTTGTAAGCGGCATCGAGCGCCTTTTGCCCCTCAGGTTTATCGGTCAGGAAGGCACCAATGGCGGCCTGGCGATAGCGCGGCGCCCAGATTTCGCCAGAAGCGGCAAAAGGCGAGGCGAGCCCTTGCAGGAATAGCTTTGCCCGATCCTGCGACAGCTTGTCGTCCAGTGGCGCATTCCAGTGCGACTTTTCCATATAGGAGGTCGGGTGAATGAAGAAGATCGCGGCGGGTCCCGGAACTTCTATCTTCTCTGCGCCAACCGGTTGCCAGCTCGTTACGCTCTCCGCCCCATTCCGACCACGGGCGAACCACATGGCGGGATCGTCATATTTATTGGTGGCAAACGCCTTTTGTTCTTCAAATTTGGTCGTCGGCACGAAAGCGAACTCGGTGAGTTCCTTTTCATAAATGCGGACAACAAAGCCGCCCGCGATCACCAGCGTGATGATGGCGGCGACAAGGTAAAGGAATTTGCGGGCCACGTTTTGGGATATCCGTTTGTTTCAGTCTTTGGGCGGCATTTAGCGAATTGGCATAAAATAGCACCGGATATTTGAACGGGGGCTGAAAAGCGCAGCTTTGGCGGTTGATGCTGCGACTGCACAATGCTAGCGGCACGCTCATGTCAGTCGATAAAGATACCGTGAACAAGATCGCGCGGCTCTCCCGCATCGCGATCAGTGACGAAGAAGCCGATAAGATGGTCGGGGAGCTCAACGGCATCCTCGCCTGGGTCGAGCAATTGGGTGAGGTGGACGTGACCGGTGTCGAGCCGATGACCGCTGTAATCCCCAACCATCTACGCCTGCGCGATGATGTTGTCACCGATGGTGATGTGCGTGAGAAAGTGCTCGCCAATGCACCCGCTCGCGAAGGCAGCTTCTTTGGCGTGCCGAAGGTGATTGAGTGATGGACAGCGACCGTTCAACCATTGCCGTAGCCCTGAGCAGCAGCCGCATCGCGGCTGCGTCCGTCGAAGGGCGCTTCGAGGCTGGGCACGATACTGAGAGGCGGGCTTCGACAGGCTCAGCCCTACGGTGGATTTGATATGACAGATTTAACTAAACTCGGCGTAGCCGCCATTCGTTCGGGCGTCGCCAATGGCGAATTCACTGCCGTTGAAGTCGCGGAAGCCTTCAACGCCAATGTTGCCGCTGCCAAAATACTCAACGCCTTCATCGTCGAGACGCCGGAAAAGGCCGTCGAAGCCGCCAAGGCTGTCGATGCCGACCGCGCGGCGGGTAAATCGCTGGGCAAAATGGCGGGCGTGCCGATTGGCATGAAAGATCTGTTCGCCACCGAAGGCGTGCAGACCACCGCCGCGAGCCACATTCTCGAAGGCTTTGTTCCTACCTACGAATCGACCGTTTCGGCCAATTTGTGGAAGGCCGGGGCAGGGATGCTGGGCAAGCTCAACCTTGACCAGTTCGCCATGGGTTCGTCGAACGAGACCAGCTATTTCGGCAATGTCATTTCGCCCTGGCGGCGTAATGATGGCGGAAATGCTGCTCTGGCCCCCGGGGGCTCCTCGGGCGGCTCGTCGACTGCGATTGCAGCGCGGTTGTGCCCAGCTGCGACCGGCACCGACACTGGTGGTTCGATTCGTCAGCCCGCAGCTTTTGTCGGCATTTCGGGCATCAAGCCGACCTATGGTCGTTGCAGCCGTTGGGGCATTGTCGCTTTCGCAAGCTCGCTCGATCAGGCGGGGCCGATGGCGCGCGATGTGCGCGACTGCGCGATCATGCTCGAAGCTATGGCGGGTTTTGATCCCAAGGATTCAACCTCGCTCGACCTGCCGGTTCCCGAATGGGAAGCAGGCCTCAACAGCGACCTGCGCGGCAAGAAGGTTGGCATTCCGAAGGAATATCGCCTCGACGGCATCGACGAAGATATCGCCGCGATGTGGGACAATGGCATCGCATGGCTGAAAGATGCGGGGGCGGAGATCGTCGACATCAGCCTGCCGCACACCAAATATGCGCTACCGGCTTATTACATCATCGCACCCGCAGAGGCCTCATCGAACCTCGCCCGCTATGATGGCGTGCGCTATGGTCTGCGCGACCTGCCCGATGGCGCTGGTCTGCAGGATATGTACGCGGCCACCCGAGCCGCCGGATTCGGCGCAGAAGTGCGCCGCCGCATCATGATCGGCACCTATGTGCTCAGCGCGGGTTTCTACGACGCCTATTACACGCAAGCGCAAAAGGTTCGCGCGTTGATCGCCCGCGACTTCGAATATGCGTGGAAGCAATGCGACCTGATCCTGGCGCCGACCGCGCCCAGTGCTGCCTTCGGCCTGGGCGAGAAAACCAGCGACCCGTTGAGCATGTATCTGAATGACGTTTTCGCTGTGCCTGCCTCGCTGGCCGGATTGCCCGCGATGTCGGTGCCGGGTGGTCTTGACAAGCAGGGGCTGCCGCTCGGTCTGCAAATCGTCGGCAAGGTTATGGATGAGCAGGGCGTGTTGAATGCAGGTCTGGCGATTGAGGAACGCGCTGGGTTCACGGCAGAAGCGGAGAAGTGGTGGTAATATGAGCGAATACCGCATCCAGGGCGAAACCGGTGAGTGGGAGGTCGTGATCGGCCTTGAGGTCCATGCGCAGGTTACTTCAAACGCCAAGCTCTTCTCGGGCGCTTCTGCCGCTTTTGGCGGCGAACCAAACAGCCATGTCTCGCTGGTCGATGCCGCGATGCCCGGCATGTTGCCCGTGCCGAACCGCGAATGCATCCGTCAGGCGGTGCGCACCGGCATGGCGATCAATGCGCAGATCAACAAATGGTCGCGTTTTGACCGGAAGAATTATTTCTACGCCGATTTGCCGCAGGGCTATCAGATTTCGCAGCTTTATCATCCGATTGTAGGTGAGGGCGAGATTGAGGTCATTCTCGACGAGAAGGACGCCAATAGTCCGCGCAAAACCATCGGCATCGAACGCATCCATGTCGAGCAGGATGCCGGCAAGCTGATGCACGATCAGCATCCGACCATGTCTTATGTCGATTTGAACCGATCGGGCGTCGCCCTGATGGAAATCGTTTCACGCCCCGATATGCGCTCGCCTGCAGAGGCAGGGGCGTATGTGAAAAAGCTGCGCTCCATCCTGCGCTATGTCGGTTCTTGCGATGGCAATATGGAGGAAGGTTCGCTGCGTGCCGACGTCAACGTCTCGGTGCGCAAGCCCGGCGAAGAATTTGGCACGCGCACCGAGACTAAGAATGTCAACTCGATCCGCTTCGTCATGCAGGCAATCGAGGTTGAAGCGCGGCGGCAGGTCGATCTGATTGAAGATGGCGGCCAAGTCGTTCAGGAAACCCGTCTGTTCGATCCGAACAAGATGGAAACCCGTTCGATGCGGAGCAAGGAAGACGCGCACGACTATCGCTATTTCCCCGATCCGGACCTGTTGCCGCTCGAACTCGATGACGCATTTCTTGAGGAATGCCGTGCAAGTTTGCCCGAACTGCCTGACGCCAAGCGCGCGCGGTACGAGAATGAGCTGGGCCTGACGGCCTACAACGCAGCCGTTCTGACTGCCGAAGCCGAAACGGCCTGCTGGTTCGAAGATCTGCTGAGCTACGGTGTCGACCCGAAACAGGGTTCGAACTGGTTGCTGTCCGAACTGTTCGGCGCGCTGAACAAGCTCGGCAAGTCGCTCGACGAAAGCCCGGTCAGCCCCGCACAGGCCGCAGAACTGCTCAAGCTGGTCGCTGATGGCACCATTTCGGGCAGCATCGCTAAGCAGGTGTTCGAGATCATGCTCGAAACCGGGCAGGGTGCGGCTTCGATTGTCGAGGAAAAAGGCCTCAAGCAGACCAGTGATACTGGCACCATTGAGGCCGTCATCGCCGAAATCCTCGCCAACAATCCGGGACAACTCGAACAATATCGCGGCGGCAAGGAGCAGCTGTTTGGCTTCTTCGTCGGCCAGACGATGAAGGCGATGCAGGGCAAGGCCAATCCCGGCGTGGTCAATGAATTGCTCAAAAAGGCACTCGCGGGCTAAGGTGCGTGTGAAACGATTTCACATTCGGGTGGCAAATAGTCTCTTGCGCAGTGACATTATCGGCGCGAGAAATGCTCAATAGCGGCGGTTGGCCGCCTGGAGCGATAATGGCGCGAGGTTTAGGAATTGGGTTGGCATTGGCGGCATTGTTCGCCGCCAGCCCGATTCTGGCGCAATCTCCCGTGGCAACAGAAAAATATGCGGTGCGCGAGGGGTTTGCCTTTCCGCACGATAGAGCACCCCGCATACTGGTTTTTCGCCCTGAAGTTAAAGTGGGGGAGCAAACCACGGCGGGTATCTTCCAGAACAATGCCGAATGGCATGCCTCTGCGACGCGCGAACTTGGCAATGCGCTGATCGCGGCGGGGAGCAGGCGCGGGATCGAAATGGTGCTGTATGACGATCGAGCCGCGAATAGCCAGTTATTGACAGAGCATCGTGCGCTGTTCCGTCTGGTGGTCGGCACGATCATCCGGCACAAATTGTTCGGCAAAGATCCTCTGCCTTCCAAGGTTGACAGTTTCGACTGGAGCTTGGGCAGCGGTGTTGCGAAAATCGCACCTGCGGCAAAGGCCGACTATGGCCTGTTCCTTCTCAGCCACGACAGTTTTGAATCGGCCGGGCGCCGCGCCGCGAAACTGGTCGCCGCGCTGATGGGCAATGGCGACATTGCAGGCACGCATTTCGGCTATGCTGCACTGGTCGATATGAAAAATGGCGACATTGTCTGGCTGGGGGTCGATTTGAAGGCGCGAGGAGACGTTCGCACGGCAGAGGGTGCTGCGCTACGCGTCGAGCAATTGCTGACCGGTTTTCCTGCCCGCGTCGCCGGAAAGGCCAATGGTCAATGAAGCATTTCATCCATGCTTTTGCGCTTGCGACTTGTGTCTTGGCTAGCTCTGCCTCACTCGCGGCCCAGCCGCTAGAACTGCTCCCGACTAGTGCGGGGTATCAACCAAAGGACGAGATAGAGAAGGGCCTTTGGCTCGAAATGGACGAGGCCGAGCAGCAGATGCGCGCGTCCAAATTCTTGATCGAGGACCCCGAACTGAATGCCTATGTGAAAGGCGTTCTGTGTCGCGCAGTTGGCACCGAAAAATGCGGTGCGGCGCGCATCTATCTGATGCGCACACCACAGTTCAACGCGGCGATGGCACCCAATGGCATGATGCTGGTGTGGAGTGGCCTGCTGTTGCGGGCGCGCAATGAGGCTGAACTGGCCGCGGTTCTAGGCCATGAATTCGTTCATTTTGAACAGCAGCACAGCTTGAAATCCTTTCATGACATCAAGGCAAAATCCAATGCGATGACCTGGTTGGGATTTGTACCCGGCGGCATGCTGGCGCAGATCGGGCTTATGGGGTCTGTCTTCCGCTTCAACCGCGAAATGGAAAAACAGGCAGATATTGCCGCACTCGACTATCTTAGCGCCAGCGGATATGACCCGACGGCACCCTCCAAAATATGGGAACAGCTTCTTGGCGAAATGGAGGTGCAGGCCAAGGCGAACAAAAGCGGGGCCGTGGCGCAGGAGGCGAGCGACTTTTTCTCGTCGCACCCAAATACTCGTGATCGCATGGAATATCTGCGCGCTGCGGCCCAGCATAAAGCCCCGAGCAGCGACGATGGGGCAGGGCGCTATCGTGCTGCCATCGCCCGCTGGTGGCCGCGCCTGATCGATGACCAAGTGAAGCTCAATGATTTCGCAACCACCGAATTTTTACTCGAAGGCTTGGCGCGCGGAAATTGGACGGCAGACCTGCTTTTCGCCCGTGGTGAACTGTATCGTGCGCGCGGGAAAGAGGGCGATCTGGCGAAGGCGGAGGGGTTTTACCGTCAATCGCTTATGAAGGATCCCGCATTGGCCGAAAGCTGGCGCAGCCTTGGAATGCTTTTGCTGCGTCAGCGTAAGTTGGTCGAGGGTCGGAAGACGCTACGCCGCTATCTGGAAAGCGCCCCGACCGCGAGTGATCGACCGATGATCGAGGCAATGGCGCGGGAGCCGCAGAAATGAGACTGGTTCCCATGGCGATCTCGCTGTTGGCGCTGGTCGGTGCGTCTGTTCCCGGCTTTGCGGAATGGAAGGCGCTGGTAGCCGATGAAGGCGTAAATGTTGCGGGGAAGCTGATATTTGCAACGCCCAAATCGGGTTGGAACAGATCATCAGCCCGTCCGTCCGACCATGGAGAACGTTGGACCCGCGATGGCCTCGCGCTCAACGAACTTACTTTCTTTGCCGCCATTCCAGATGGCAGTACAATCTACAACGCGCCTTATGGTTCAGCGAAAAAACTGCCCCAATTCCGCTCGAATATGCTGGCGACCGAGATTGTCGAACTGTTCGAGAACAGCAACCGTATCCTTCTGGACTCATCGGTTTTTTCCATCGATGCGGTCGAACCCGCGAAATTGGGCACATATGAAGGCGTCCGTTTCGCTTATAGTTATGCCGCGCAGGATGAAGGCCTGACCCGCAAGGGGGAGGGGGTTGCCGCGATAGTCGAGGGTAAGCTCTATCTGGTCAATTTTATAGCGCCTGAAATCCACTATTTCGATCGCGACATCGAAGAGATCAGGCAGTTGGTGGCAACGTTGCAATTGCGTCCACCCCAAGCCATACGGCCCTGAAAACGGGTTGTCGTAACAGCGAGCAATCCTGCCGCTTTCGGCACTTGCCCTAGGCCGACTTTGCCGTTAGAGGCACCCGACCGCACGGCCAATACGGGTGTGGCGGAGCGGGCGTGGCGGAATTGGTAGACGCGCTGGTTTTAGGTACCAGTATCGCAAGATGTGGGGGTTCGAGTCCCTTCGCCCGCACCAGTTCACAAGCGCCCGGCTTCCCAGCCAAGTCCGTCCACAGATTTTTGACGCGCAAATCTGCGCAGAGTTGAGGATTAGAGTTTTAGTTATGCAAGCCCAGGAAACCCAGAATGAAGGCCTGAAGCGGGCCTATCGCCTCACCGTCACCGTTGCCGATATCGAATCGCGGATCGACGCCGAAGTGCAGAAAATCGCGCCGCAGGTGCGTATGCCCGGCTTCCGCCCCGGCAAGGTTCCTGCAAACCTCGTCAAGAAAATGCACAAGGATGCACTGCTTCAGGAAGCGCTGAACACATCTATCCAGGAAGGCGTGCAGAAAACGATCACTGACAACAAGCTGCGCCCAGCGACCCAGCCCCACGTGCATCTCGATCATGACTATGCGCCCGGCAAGGATGCAGTCGTCGATTTTCACTTCGAAATCCTGCCGAGCATCCCCGAAGTAAAGATTGAAGGCCTGTCGCTCGAACGTCTGACGGTTGAAGCCGAAGGCGCGGAAATCGATGCTGCGCTGGGGCGTCTTGCATCGGGTCACAAGAATTTCGAAACCGCTGCGAAGAGCTATAAGGCTGCGACGGGCGACGTCGTTGTCATCGATTTCGAAGGCAAGGTTGACGGCGTTCCGTTCGACGGCGGCAAGGGCGAGGGCATGTCGGTCGAGCTTGGTTCGGGCCAGCTGATCCCCGGCTTTGAAGACCAGCTTGTTGGCGTAAAGGCCAATGACAGCAAGGTCATCAACGTAACCTTCCCCGAAAATTATGGTGCCAAGGAACTGGCGGGCAAAGCCGCAACCTTTGACATCGTTGTCGGCGAAGTGAAGAAACCGGTTGAAAGCAAGGCTGATGACAGCCTCGCCCAAGCCTTCGGTCTCGAAAGCCTCGACAAGCTCAAGGAACTGATGAAGGTCCAGGTCGAGCAGGAACTGAACGGCCTGACCCGCACCTATATGAAGCGCCAGTTGCTCGACCAGTTGGCCGCGGATCATGATTTCGAAGTGCCCCCCTCGATGGTTGAGGCCGAGTTCGAACAGATCTGGGCGCAGCTTGAACAGGAAGCGGATCGCGAAGACGATCCCGAAGCTGCCCGCAAGGAAATGGAAGCTGAACGCGAAGATTATCGCGATATCGCGGTTCGCCGCGTGCGCCTTGGCCTGCTGCTTTCGGAAATCGGCCAGGCGAATGGTGTCGAAGTCAGTCAGCAGGAAATGAACATGCTGGTGACACAGGCTGCACAGCAATATCGTCAGGAAGACCGCCAGCGTTTCGTGCAATATCTGCAGGAAAACCCGATGGCAGCAGCACAGCTTCGTGCTCCGCTGTTCGAAGACAAGGTTGTCGACTTTTTGTTCGACAAGGCAAGTGTGACCGAAAAGACCGTGACCCGCGCTGAACTCGAAGCGGCGATCGAGGCCGAACCCGAAGCGAAGCCCGCCAAAAAGGCTCCGGCGAAGAAGGCCGCTGCCAAGAAGGAAGCCGCCCCCGCCAAGGAAGAAAAGCCTGCTGCCAAAAAGGCCGCTACCAAAAAGGAAGTGGCTAAGGACGAGGGCGAAAAACCTGCGAAAAAGGCTCCGGCCAAAAAGGCAGCAGCCAAGAAATAATCGCTTAGGGCGATACATAATAAAGGGCTCGGAGTGATCCGGGCCCTTTCTGTTTTGTATTGTTGGTAGCCAGCGATTAAGTGACAAGGTCTGTAAAATGCGGTCTTGGCCGGGTTTCCAGGCAGACAAGAAGGGTCCAATAGGCGATACAGCGCAGGATAGGCCCGATCTTAACCCTTTTCCTGCTTGAAACTTTCACCCGCTGCCCCGATGTAGGCATTGTTCAGAAACACAAAGCACAGAGGCGTTCATGCACGATCCGTTCCGCGATCCCACCCAGGCACTAGTTCCCGTCGTTATCGAGCAATCGAACCGCGGCGAACGGAGCTGGGATATTTTCTCTCGGCTGCTGCGCGAACGCATCATTTTCGTGACCGGCGAGGTTGAGGACAATATGGCTGCAGTCATCACGGCGCAGCTGCTGTTCCTCGAATCCGATAATCCCAAAAAGGATATCTGGATGTACATCAACTCGCCTGGCGGCGTTGTGACAGCCGGTATGGCGATCCACGATACCATGCAATATATCCGCCCGCGCGTTGGTACTGTCTGCATTGGTCAGGCTGCGTCGATGGGCAGTTTTCTGCTCGCAGCGGGTGAGCCGGGGATGCGGATCGCCTTAACCAATGCCCGCATCATGGTGCACCAGCCCTCGGGCGGTGCGCGCGGCATGGCTTCCGACATCCAGATTCAGGCCAATGAGATCCTGCGCATTCGCAAGCGTATGAATGATCTTTACGCCAAATATACCGGCAAGCCTTTGAAGGACATTGAAAAGGCGATGGATCGCGACACTTTCCTTGAGGCCGATGAAGCCAAGGCATTCGGCATTGTGGACGAGGTATTCGACAAGCGCCCCACGACTACCGAAGGCAGTGATAGCTGATCCGCATTGCCCGTCTTTACCGTTTATCGACCGCGTTTCTGAAACAGAATTGCGGATTTTTCAGCTATTGCGAAATTATGACATCGCGATAGGATGACAATGTTTGGGCAATTCATCTCAAGTTTTGCCGTGCGTAGTACAGGAAGTTTATGACCAAGTTGAGCGGCTCCGATACCAAGAGCACCCTATATTGCTCCTTCTGCGGTAAGTCGCAGCACGAAGTGCGCAAGTTGATAGCGGGCCCGACCGTCTTCATCTGTGATGAATGCGTAGATCTGTGCAACGACATCATCCGTGAGGAAACCAAGGGCGCGCTCACTGGCAAGAAGGACGGCGAAGTCCCGACACCGCAGGAAATCTGCGACGTTTTGGACGACTATGTAATCGGCCAGTTCCAAGCGAAGCGAGTCCTTTCGGTCGCAGTTCACAACCATTATAAACGTCTCAACCATGCGCAGAAGAACGGCGATGTCGAACTTGCCAAGTCGAACATCTTGCTGATCGGCCCAACCGGCTGTGGCAAGACGCTCCTCGCGCAGACGCTGGCGAAGACCTTTGATGTGCCCTTCACCATGGCCGACGCGACGACTCTAACCGAAGCGGGTTATGTCGGAGAGGACGTTGAGAATATCATCCTCAAGCTGTTGCAGGCCTCCGATTACAATGTCGAGCGTGCACAGCGCGGTATCGTGTATATCGATGAAATCGACAAAATCAGCCGGAAGGCCGAAAACCCGTCGATTACTCGTGACGTTAGTGGTGAGGGCGTCCAGCAGGCGCTTCTCAAGCTGATGGAAGGCACAACAGCCAGTGTGCCGCCGCAAGGCGGACGCAAGCATCCACAGCAGGAATTCCTGCAGGTCGATACGACAAACATTTTGTTCATCTGCGGCGGCGCCTTTGCCGGCCTTGAAAAGATCATTGCTAATCGTCTGGAAGGCAAGTCAATTGGTTTTGGCGCGCATGTTGCCGATCCTGACGAGCGTCGCACAGGAGAAGTGTTGAAGCAGATCGAACCCGAAGATCTGTTGAAATATGGCCTGATTCCGGAATTTGTCGGGCGTTTGCCGGTCACGGCGACACTGGAAGACCTAGATGTTGCTGCGCTGGTCAAGATTTTGGCTGAGCCCAAAAATGCTTTGGTGAAACAGTATCGCAAGCTGTTTGAAATGGAGAATGTCGGGCTGACATTCACCGACGATGCACTGGAAGCGGTGGCCAAGCGCGCCATCGAGCGCAAGACTGGCGCGCGAGGCCTTCGATCAATTCTCGAGGCGATCCTGCTCGATACCATGTTCGAATTGCCATCGATGCACGGTGTCAGCGAGGTAGTAGTTGACAAGGACGTGGTCGAAGGCCGGAAAGAGCCCGTGCGCGTCTTCTCCGAGACAGCAAAAGAGTCTGCGGCCTAATTTTTTCTAAAGCTGTTGCTGGCGTGCAACAGTCGAAAGAACTCGGCTTGGAAATCGCGAATTTCCGAGGGTTTTTTGTTCTTTCTAGCTGTCCGAGGACCGCATGATACTCGTAGCCATGCTGCAAAGCAGCAAATGTCACATTCCTGACACACAAAGGGGGCACCGAATGGGTAGGCCGAGCTTTGCCGAATCGTCAGATTCAAGCTAACGGCGGGATATGGGGGCGTTCGCCTTCGCACATATATAGGGGTATAAGATGCAAATCCGTTTTTATCTGGCGGCAGGCGTAGCCGCGCTCTCGATTGCGAGCTTTACGGCGACACCCGCCGAAGCCCAGCAGATTACAACCGGTATCGAAGGTTCCGTAGTCGACGACTCGGGTAACCCGATTGGCGGCGCTGAAGTTGTCATAACGGACACCCGCACCGGTGCGACACGCACGATCACAACGGGCGCAGATGGCAAATTCAATGCATCGAACCTTGTGACCGGAGGTCCCTACACCATTTCCGCCAATGCTTCTGGCTATGAGGGCCAGTCGGCTGAGGGCATTAATACCACCCTTCAGGGTAACACCAGCCTGACTTTCACCCTTGCTTCGGGCGCTGGCGAAATCGTCGTCACCGGCAGCCGCGTTCAGGCAACGCAACTGGCAGTTGGCCCGGGTCAGACTTTCACCACCGAAATTCTGGAAGCGGCCCCGACTTTTAACCGCGACGTTCGCGACGTCATCCGTATCGACCCGCGCGTCAGCCTCGACCGCGACGACACTGGTTCGGGTCAGGACCGCATTTCATGCCTTGGCGGCAATGACCGCGGGAATGCATTCACCGTTGACGGTATAAGCCAGGGTGACATTTACGGCCTTAACGACACCGGCTTCTCTTCGCGCAGTTCTACCCCGCTGCCCTATGCCGCTATTCGTGAATCACAGGTGCAGTTCGCTCCCTTCGACGTAGATTATGGCCAATTCACTGGTTGTGCGATCAACGTCGTGACCAAGTCGGGAACCAACGACTACAAGTTCGGTGGCTTCTATGAATTTTCCAACAACGATCTGCGTGCAGACGACGTTTTCGACAGCAACACGAACGCAAGCCGCGTTGTAGCACCGATCAAGCCCGACAAGCGCTGGGGCGTTTATCTTGGTGGTCCGATCATCAAGGACAAGCTGTTTATTTTCGGTGCCTATGAAAACCAGCGCGCTGGTCAGTCGCAGGATGACGGTCCGGCAGGCGCAGGCTATGCCAACGAAATGTCGGGCGTTCCGGTTGCCGAATTCAACCGTATCCGCGAAATTCTCAATCGCGTTTACAAGATTGACACGGGCGACTTGGTGACCAGTCGCCCATACAAGAATGATCGTTATTTTGCCCGTGCAGACTGGCAGATTACTGATGACCATCGTCTTGAGGCAACATATCAGAAACTGGAAGAGTCGACGCTTCGTACGGACGACTTATTCACAGGCAACTCACCGCAAGCTATAGGCCAGAATACCTTCTATCTCTCAGGCACCAAGTCGGACTATTATTCTGGTCGCCTCTATTCGCAGTGGACCGATGTACTCTCGACAGAGCTGCGTTATTCGCGTTCGGAAGTTCAGGATCTTCAGGATCCGTTTGGCGGCGGTGAAGCCCAATCAGGCAGCCCGATTCCACGCATCATTGTCGGTATTGACAATGCAACAGGCAACGACGGTGCAGTGCTGGCAGGTCCGGGCAATTCGCGATCAGCCAACGATCTGCGCACAACGCTGGAGCAGTATCGTGCCGTAGCGAAGCTGGACATGGGAGACCACCAGATCAAATTTGGTGCAGAACTGAACCGCGCGAACTTGTTCAACCTATTTGTTCAAAATGCGACTGGAACCATGGTGTTCCGTAACGCAACCGATTTGGAAGCTGGCTTGCTCTCGCCAGGTCTGGGCAACAATCAGACTTCGACCACACCCGCAAATGTGATCGCAGGTAACACCGAAGGTGCTTTTGGTAACTTCTCTCAGACGGGTGATGTGAACGATGCAGCTGCGCGTTTCAACCGCAGCATCTACTCGATCTTTGCCCAAGATGACTGGCAGGTCACCGACGCCCTCAGTGCCGTGATCGGTATTCGTGCCGACTGGTATGATGGCGGGGCACCGGAATTTAATCCGAACTTCTTCACTCGCTATGGCTTCGGCAACAACACAGGCTTCAGCAACCTGCCCCCGATTATTATGCCGCGTGCAGCGCTGACTTATGACATGGGCGACTTTGCTGTATTCTCGCGTGCACAGGTACGTGCAGGCGTTGGTATCTTCTCCGGCGGTGATCCGCTTGTGTGGTTCGGTAATGCATTCCAGAATGATGGTAGTGGCTTTGCCCAAGGAACAACGCAGGCTGCCGGATGCCCGGCTGGTCAGATCGATGTTGTCACAGGTGGAACTTTCACTGGTCTTCCCACCTGCTTCCGGCAGGCAGCAATCGATTCTGCGGCACGGGGCCTTGGCTTTACTCAAGCCATCGATACCGATATCAAAATGCCTTCGGTGCTGCGCGCCAACTTAGGTTTCACATCGGAGCTGAATTTTGCCGAAAGCGGCTTCTTCAGCGGGTGGAACCTGACACTCGACTACATCTACAGCAAGTACAAGAACCCGTTCACCGTGGTTGACCTGTCGCAGGTGCCTGAATTCCGTGCAGGCCGCGCAAGCCAGACCGTCGACGGTCGCCCGATCTATGTCACAATCGACCCGAGCAATGCAGGCTGTACAGCGAAATTTGTTTCGGCTGATCCTACCCCGGTGTTCACTGGGGTTAATGCGGCATGCTTCACTACCGCGCGTGAGGACGAGTTGATGCTGACCAATGCTGGCAGCTTCCGCAGCCACAATGCATCGTTCCTGCTGTCGAAATATTTCGACGGTGGCGTCTTTACCGATGGTGGTTCGACTTTCGTCAGCTTTGGCTATGCATTTTCTGACAGTCAGGATCGTCGCAACATGTACAGCTCGACCGCTGGGTCGAACTACGACATTACTGCGGCTTTCGATCGCCAGAACCCTGCTGCCTCACGTGGTTTTTACAACAGCCGTCACAACGTCACCTTTAACACCAGCTTTAAGGAAGAGTTTTTTGGTGATTATGCGACACGTTTTGGCCTGACCTTCGTTGCACGTTCTGGACGTCCGTACAGCCTGACCTTTACTGGTTCGGGCGTATTCAATGACAGTGCGTCCGGCTCTGACAACGCTCTGATCTATCTGCCAACCGGCCTTACCGACCCGAATGTGTCGCCCAGCTCGACGATCACAGCTACACAGATGCAGTCGCTGGTCGATTTTGCTAACGGCCTTGGGTGTGCAAAGAAGTATATCGGTAAAACCGTTCCGCGTAACAGCTGCTCGAACAACTGGTATTATGATATGGACCTCTCGGTGTCGCAAGAACTGCCCGGACCGGGCCATTTCTTCGGCAAGAGCGACAAGATCCGTCTCTACGCCAGCTTCGACAACTTCTTGAACATGCTCGACTCGGGTTGGAATGTTCAGCGTCGTCGTGATTTTGGTGGTCGTCAGGATCTGGCAACGGTTACCGGGGTCGATGCACAGGGCCGCTATATCTTTTCGAGCGCTGCGGGCCTGAACTCGTTCGACTCTGACAACTTCATCAACGTCAGTTCATCGGTCTGGCGCATCAAGCTCGGCGTGTCGTACGACTTCTAATCGCTTGGATTAAAATTGAATTCGGAAAGGGCGGGGCTGAAAAGTTCCGCCCTTTTTGTTTGGGTGACAGAATTCGGTCGCCGTTAGTCCCTGCGATGCAGTTGAAAAGCTACTTATAAATACAACTATCCAGCCCGTCGCGCTTCACCACGCCAATCCGTGCGGCGATACTGTTGCCATAGCGGCGGGTGAAGCCGCTGGCACCGTTGACGGCGCGTTTCTTGGGTAGGGGCAGGGCCGCCGCCATGCGCGCTGCTTCAACGCGGCTGAGATTGGCGGCGCTTTTGTTGAAATAGCGTTGTGCGCCCGATTCCGCGCCATAGGTGCCAATGCCTGTCTCCGCGACGTTCAGATACACTTCCATGATCCGACGCTTCCCCCAGAATGTTTCGATGAGGAAGGTGAAATAGGTTTCGGGTACTTTGCGGACATAGCGTGTCCAGCCACTGCCTTGCCAAAGGAACACATTTTTAGCCGTCTGTTGGCTGATGGTCGAACCGCCACGAATACGTCCGCCGCGCTGGTTGCGCTGGATCGCTTTTTCGATCGCTTCGGTATCAAATCCGCTGTGCTGGCAAAATTTCCCGTCTTCGGCGGCGATGACTGCACGCACCAGATTGGGGGATATGTTCGATAAAGGCTCCCAATCGCGCTCGGCTCCATTGCTGTCGAACAGCATGGTCAAGGTCGTCGGTGCCGGTACGAAGCGATACAGCAACACCAAGGCGAAGGTGATCGCCAGATACCAGAGCAGGCAGCGGATGAGGAATGAGAAGAAACGGGCGACGGGCGAACGCTTTGCTTGGGCCATAGCCTTAGCTAGCGCGCACCCGTGGCCGCGTCATCCATTTTTACAAATGCCTTTAGACGGCAGCGAGCAAACGCTTTTCGCCCGCGATCCGTAACATCGCCTTTTGCAGCTTTTCAAATGCGCGCACCTCGATCTGGCGCACGCGTTCGCGGCTGACATTATATTCCTGGCTGAGTTCCTCAAGCGTCCGGGGCTCTTCAATCAGGCGGCGTTCGGTCAGGATATGCTTTTCACGGTCGTTCAGGCTGCCCATGGCCTCCAGCAGCAACTGGTGGCGCACATCACTTTCCTGCGCTTCAGCGACGCGTTCGTCCTGCAGCGGTTCGTGGTCGACCAGCCAATCCTGCCACTGGCCATCGCCATCCTCACGCATTGAAACGTTCAGTGAGGTATCTCCACCCATCGCCATGCGACGGTTCATTTCGATGACTTCGCTTTCGGACACGCCAAGGTCGGTCGAGATTTTGGCAACGTCTTCAGGCCGCAGATCGCCATCCTCAAACGCTTGCATGTTGTTTTTCATGCGGCGGAGGTTGAAGAAAAGCTTCTTTTGCGCGGCGGTGGTGCCGATTTTGACCAGACTCCAGCTGCGCAGGATAAATTCCTGCATCGACGCCTTGATCCACCACATCGCATAGGTTGCGAGGCGGAAGCCGCGATCGGGATCGAATTTCTTCACGCCCTGCATCAGGCCGACATTGCCTTCGGAGATCAGCTCCGAAACGGGCAGGCCATAGCCACGATAGCCCAAGGCGATTTTCGCAACGAGTCGCAGGTGCGACGATACGAGCTGCGCAGCAGCGGCAGGGTCTTCATGCTCCTGATAGCGCTTGGCGAGCATATATTCCTGCTCGGGCGCAAGTATCGGATATTTTTTGATTTCCGCCAGATAGCGGTTGAGGCTGTCGTCCCCCCCAAGGGCAGGGATAGTTGCCGGAACATTTTTAGTCTCTGACATTATCTTCCTCTTTCATGTCCGCGCCGGGGCCTCATCAAGCACCCCTTTGTCGAACCGTTACAGTGAATTCTATACCCTGAGCGACGTTAGCAGAAGCTGAATATCATCAGGCAATCTGCTTTCGAAACCCAGCTTTTCACCGGTAACTGGATGAATAAACCCCAGTGACACCGCGTGCAAGGCTTGTCGGTCGAAATAGGACTGATTTGGTCCAAATTTAAATGCTTTTCGTCGATTATTATAAGTGGAATCTCCAACCAATGGGTGGCCGATATGTGCCATATGGACGCGGACCTGATGCGTGCGTCCGGTTTCCAGGCGGCATTCGACCAGCGATGCATCCTTGAACTGCTCAATTGTGCGGTAATGGGTGACGGCGTGTTTGCCCTTGCCTTCAGGCAGGACAGCCATTTTCTTGCGATTGGTGGTCGAACGACCGATTTGGGTGCGGATTGTTCCGCCTGCGGGGGAGGGTCGACCAACGACCACGGCCAGATAACGACGTTCGATGTCGTGGGTGGCGAAGAGCTTTGCCAATCCTTCATGTGCGGCATCGGATTTGGCGACGACCAGCAGCCCCGAAGTATCCCGGTCGATGCGATGGACAATTCCCGGGCGCTGAACCCCGCCTATTCCGGACAATTTGCCTTTGCAGTGGTGGAGCAGGGCATTCACCAATGTGCCGTCGGCATGGCCTGCCGCCGGATGCACTACAAGCCCGGCGGGCTTGTTGACGATGATCAGATGTTCGTCCTCGAACACAATGTCGAGTTCGATGTCTTGCGGTGCTGCCTTGTCTGGAACAGGAGCAGGAACGGTGAGGGTAAAAGCCTGGCCCTGATGACGCTTGCTGGATGGATCCGACACGGCTTGACCTGCGATTTGAAGCGCGTCAGCTTCCAGCAACGCCTGAATACGGGCGCGTGACAGCGAGGGAATTGCTTCCGCCAGAGCGCGGTCCAAACGTCCCGGCCCCAAAATGCCGCTATGCGTGACTTCTTGCCCCTCCATGGCCCGAATGTGGGGGCATTTTGTTGTTTATCAAGCATGGTTTGCCGATTTTGCGGATGTAACCGCGATTGAAGGGTTGAAACGGCATTGCACTGCGTTCATTGCACTGACGTCATGACCAACAGGGGACCCGGCTGACCATGTCCGACAATGATATCGACCTTGCTGCATTGCTGTGCTCGCGGCTATGCCACGACTTGCTCAGTCCGGTAGGGGCCATGAACAATGGCTTGGAACTTCTTGCGGATGAACATGATCCGGAAATGCGGAAACGCTGTATGGATTTGCTGGCTGAAAGCGCGAAATCAGCAGCCGACAAACTGAAGTTTTTTCGCCTCGCATTCGGCGCAGCGGGCGGTTTTGGCAGTGAAGTGGACCCGATGGAGGCCAAAGCGGTCATTGAACCGCTTGTCACCAGCGATGGGCGCACGACCTTGCACTGGGGCGTACCGGCGGGCTTGATGCCCAAAAAGGCGGTGAAGGTTCTGTTGAACCTGGTGCTGATTGCCAAAGATACGCTGGTTCGAGGTGGCGAACTCCATGTGGGCGCCGAAGCACGCGAAGGTGAGCAGGAAATCGTCATTCGCGCAACCGGGCCGCGGATAATCATGGATCAGTCAGTGCGTGACGCGCTTTCCGGCGAGTTGACCGAAAGCCAGATTGACTCTCGAACTGCTGCTGCCTGGATGGTTCGGGGGCTTTGTGCGGCCAATGGCGGGCTGGTGCAAATTGCAGGGCCGGATGACACACAAATTGTTATCGGAGCACTTGTTCGCTGACGCCACATAAGGTGCCAGCGTAAAGCCCTTTTTAACCAAGATTGCCCCATAAGACGTCCTGTTGATTTATTGGGGCGCCTGAAATGGATGATCTGCGCGAAGAATTTATCGCGGAAACCCGGGAAACCTTGGAAATTCTTGCCGGACAGTTGGTCCAGTGGGAGAAAACGCCCGATGATCTGGGGCTGATCGACAGCGCCTTTCGCTTCGTTCACACGGTAAAGGGGAGCTGCGGCTTTCTGGACCTGCCTCGTTTGTTGCGGCTTAGTCATGCGGCCGAAGATGTTTTGAGCCACGCCCGCGATGGCCGAATAACCGTATGTCCTGAACTGGTGTCAGCTACTTTGGCGGTAATCGACCGGATTGCGGCCTTGACCGATGCACTCGAAACGGGTGAATCGGTTTTTGACAATGATCCCGACCTTATTTCGGCGATGATTGCGTTTTTGCCTTCTGAGGCTGATGCGCATGATTCAGTGTCAGTGCCCGCCGCTGATGATGTCAAAGATGAAAATCTAACGGTTATTGACGACACCATAAGTCGCAACAAGAACCGGACTGTTCGCGTCTCGTTAAACTTGCTCGACAAGCTGATGAACGGAGTGTCCGATCTTGTGCTTGCACGCAATGAGGTGTCTCGCCAGCTCCGCAGATATGGCGCATCGACCGAAATCGATCATGCCTTCGGTCGCCTTTCGACAACCGTCGCGGAAATGCGCGATGCCATCGGAATGATGCGTATGCAGCATATCGACCGGTTGTTTTCCTCCCTGCCACGATTGTTACGCGACATCTGCATTGATCTCGACAAGCAAATTGAGCTGACCGTCGAAGGCAGCGAAGTTGAAGTCGACCGGGAGATGGTCGAGGCACTGCGCGATCCGTTGACCCACATTTTGCGCAATTCAGCCGACCACGGGATAGAAAGCGCCGAGGAGCGGCGTGCTGCTGGCAAAGACCCGGTCGGCCATATCCATGTTATTGCCCGCCAGTCGGGCAACCAGATTCTGGTCGAGATCAGCGATGACGGCCGCGGCATTGATTTGGAAAAATTGGGCCAGAAGGCGATTGCGCGGAAATTGTTGACGGCCAGCCAGTGGCAAAAAATGTCTGACCGCGCCAAACTTGATACGATTTTTGCGCCTGGACTTTCCACTGCCGACGCAGTGACAGCCATTTCCGGACGCGGCGTGGGTATGGATGTGGTTCGCAACAATATGCATGCGATTGGTGGAACCATCGATCTTGAAAACCATGAGGGGCATGGTTTGAAGATTACTTTGCGCCTGCCGCTGACCCTGTCGATCATTGCGGGTCTCTCCCTTCGGGCGGGTGGGCAATTGTTCGGGATTTCCCGGTCTTCTGTGGTGGAAATCATTTCAGTCTCCAACCGTAATGTAGAAATCGAACATATCGGCGAAATGCCCATTGCCAAAGTGCGCGGCGAACGTCTGGCTTATGCAAAGCTGGAAGAATTGCTGGACCTTGCAGAAACTGAATGCAGCCAGGGGATGGCGCGCACGCTGGTGATTATTCGCCCTGCGGTCGGTGCGACCTTCGCGCTGGATGTAGAGGCAGTCGTTGATAATGAGGAACTGGTGGTCAAGCCGGGTGCCCCGCTCATCATGGCAACCGGGCTATATGCCGGTACGACGCTTCCCGACAATGGTCGCCCCATGCTGTTGCTCGACGCCAGTGGTTTGGCCGCTACGATCGGTATCGAAGAGGATATATTCGACCGCCAATCGGAACGGCAGGATTCGACACATCTCGAAAAACGACAACTGGATTCTGGTTTGTTGTTCGAAACGATGGATGGTTCGATCCGGGCGATCCGTCTGGCCGCCGTTGAGCGGATGGAGGATTTCGAACGCACAGCGTTTCACGAAGTGGGCGGGCGTCTATGTATTTCGGCGAACGAAACGCTAATCGATGTCTATGGCCTGGACCAGATTCCTGACGAAGGGCATGTGAAACTTCTGCGCCTTTCCGATGGGACGAGCACAGTATTCCTGGCTGTCGCGGATGTGATCGATATTTTTGCAATCGATGCAGAGGTTGCGCCCTCGCTTAATCCGGAGATCTATGAAGGCATCGTGCATGTGGATGGCCGGCCGATCGAACTGCTCAGTAGCTACAGCTTTTTCGAACTGAAATCTGGCGAAGTCAGGGCTCATGCATCCCAAAGGCCATTGTGCTTTATCAGTGCCCATCAAGAAGATGGTTGGGAGCATAGGGTTCTGGCACCGCTTCTTAGGGCATCCGGTTATGATGTGACATTCGATGAACATCAAAGGCCTTCGGCGTCGGTTGTCCTTTCGCTCGACGCCGGCACCGACAATTTGGTTGGTGATAGCCGCCTCGTTAAATTACGGGACAGTCTGCGCTCGAGTGAAGACGGGCGAGATTCCATTTATCGCTATGATCGTGCGGCACTGCTTTCTGCGGTTAGTGCAAAAATTGCGGGGGGTGTGTGAAATGACCAAGCTATTTTTGATCGCAGAAATTGCCGGCACGTCTATCGCAATTTGCAGCGACGTGATCGAGTCCGTTGTGACGATCGGCGATGTGGTCGATGTGCCGCGCAGTGACCCCGTTATTGCGGGCCTGTTCGCGCTACGCAGCCGCGTGTTGACCTTGATTGACTGTCAGTATCGGGTGACGGGCCAACGCAAAGCTGTTGAGCATAAGGGACTTGCGGTTGTCGCTTCGATCGGTGGACACAATTTCGGCCTGATGGTTGACAGGGTCCGAGATGTTGTTTCGGTCGCGGACGACGCCTTGGTCCAAGCTGCAAAACTCGACCGCAAATGGCGCGACCTGGTAAGTGAGCTCGTTGAAATCGATGGCAAATTGCACATGGTCGTCGATCCGGAGCGGTTGGTTGCCATCGATGATCGCATGGCGGCTTGAACTTGGGCATCGATTTTTGTTGCCGGATGCCCTGGAATTAACCGGTCACTAACAGCCTGGCACTAGATTTGGTTCAATATGGACCAAGGAGCATCCGCAATGAAAACCTGCCTGATTGTCGATGACAGCAAAGTCATACGGAAGGTGGCTCGCCACATATTGGAAACATTGGAATTTCAGGTGAACGAGGCTGCCGACGGAAATGAGGCGCTCGATCAATGTGCCAGTCGCCAGCCCGACGTCATCCTGCTCGACTGGAATATGCCGATTATGAGCGGGATGGACTTTTTGCGCGCATATCGCGCTTCCACAGCCGCTTCCGCCAAGGTGATATTCTGCACGACAGAAAATGGCATCGGGCATATCCAGGCAGCGATCGAAGCGGGGGCGGACGAATATGTCATGAAACCGTTCGATCGCGAAACTCTGGAAACCAAATTGCAGATGGTGGGATGTATCTGAACCACTGATCATGCGCGTGTCTTCCGGCCTTGCAACTCCGCCTCAGGAACAAAGCGATCGTCCGATAAGGGTACTGCTTGTCGACGACAGCAATGTTGTGCGTTCGATTTTTGCGCGGATGTTGAGCGACAGCGGAGAGATCGAGGTTGTCGGCGAAGCTGGAAACAGCGAAGAAGCGTTGAAGCTGCTCAAAACTGTGCGGCCCGACATCATCCTCCTTGATATCGAAATGCCCGAACGGTCGGGCCTGGATGCGCTGCCCGACATATTGGATGCCGCCGGTGGAGGCAGAGTGCTGGTGGTATCGTCCTTCGTTGAAGAGAACGGCCCCGCGGCAATAAGAGCGCTCGAGCTCGGTGCTTGTGATACGCTTTCAAAGCCCGGTCGCTTCGGCTTTGCCGGTCGATTCCCGGAACTGCTTGTCGAAAAGGTTGTTCGCTTAGGGAGCTCATCCAGACTGGTTGCGCGGAAGAATGCGGCGCCTGAAAATGCCATTCCGATTTCGGATAGTAAATTTGAGATACCGGTGCCGGATTGTATCGCGATTGGTGCATCTACGGGCGGGATACCGGTTATTTACGAAATCGTTCGTAACCTGCCGGCTGAGTTGCATTGTCCGGTGTTCATCGCGCAGCATCTGCCCGACGCATTTATGGAGTTTTTTGCACGCCAGCTTTCGGCTCATACTGATCGCACGGTTTGCGTGCCAAAACCGGGAATGGAAATCTCTGAGCGCACAATCTATGTTTCACCAGGAAGCGCGCATTTGACTTGTGCGCAAAACGGTCGTCGCCGCAAAATTGAGCATCTCGATTATTATCCGAGCAGTCGGTATAGCCCGTCTGTCGACGCTCTGTTCGAATCGGTTGCGCAGGTTTACGGTTCGGGTGCTCTGGCGATCGTTTTGAGCGGCATGGGGAATGATGGCGCTGCGGGCGCTGTTCGTCTTTCTGCTGCTGGTGCCAATGTCATCGTACAAGACGCCGAAAGCTCCGTGGTCTGGGGAATGCCTGGAGCCGTTGCCAAGGCAGGGCTTGCCGATGCAATATTGCCGCCGCCACTCATGTCCCGATTGCTCGCCAGAGCGGTACAGCAATGACCGAGGGTCAAATCGCGCGCGCGCATCGCAAGCTTTCCGAATTGCTCGCGCGGGAGACCGGCCAACAATTGTTAGCAAACCGGCACTGGCGCGTAGAGATGGCGCTGAAGCCGATACTGCGAAAGCATTCCATCCCTGATATCGATATGCTGGCCACGATCCTTGATGGTGGAGGCGAACCAGAACTTCTCAAGGAATGCATGGAATCCATGGTCAACAATGAAACCTGCTTCTTCCGCGACCAGGCGAACTTTGCGCTGCTGACCGGACCGGTAATGGATTCGCTGCGTGCAGCAAGGGCGAATACAAAGCGTTTGCGGATATGGTCGGCGGCCTGCTCGACAGGGCAAGAGCCCCATTCGCTTGCCATGTCATTTCTCGAAAATGCCGAGAAATGGCGCGGTTGGAACATCCAGATTCTGGCGACTGATATTTCGACAACTGCTTTGGCCAAGGCACGCAAGGGCCAATATTCACAGTTTGAGATTCAGCGCGGCCTTCCGGTAATGCTGATGCTTAAATATTTCGACCAGGTTGACGGTGATTGGGTGGCAAAGCCTGAAGTCCGCAAAATGGTCACTTTTGCACAGCATAATCAGCTCGATAGCCCTCGCCATATGGGGCAGTTCGACCTCATACTTTGTCGCAACATGCTGATGTATCTCTGCGATGATAAAAGGCGTGAGGTTTTGGAGCAACTCGCATCGGCGTTGACTGCCGATGGCATATTGATGTTGGGTGCCGCCGAGACCGTTATAGGCCAAACGGAGAAATTCGTGGCGTCGCGCGAATTTCGCGGTTTCTATCAGCGAACGGTTTCAGGCAATGTTGCCGCGACCGGCCAGCAACGCCTCGCTATCTAAGCAGGCTTTGCATTGAAGCACTTGCAGCCTATTAAAGCCGAATGATCTGGTATCCATCACCAAATTTCGGCGAGCGAACGCTTCCAATTACGATGCTCGTTCTGCACTATACAGGTATGAAGAGCGGTCCAGAAGCCGTCGAATGGCTGGCCAACCCGGCGTCGAAGGTTTCTGCACATTTTGTCGTCGAGGAAGACGGACAAATCATCCACATGGTCCGTGAAGAGCAACGCGCGCAGCATGCGGGCCTCTCCTATTGGCGTGGGATTACCGATTGCAATAGCGCGAGCATTGGGATCGAAATCGTCAATCCAGGGCATGAATGGGGCTATCGACCATTTCCCGAGGAACAGATGGCGGCACTTGTTCCTTTGGTCGCCGAAATCGTTCGGACCTATGGAATTCCGCCGCGCAACGTTGTTGGCCACAGCGATGTTGCGCCTGCGCGCAAGCAGGATCCCGGCGAATTGTTCGATTGGGAACGCCTGGCGAAAGTCGGGCTTGCGGTTCCGCGACCAACCAAAAATCTTGTAGATCCCGGCTGGGGCGATGCTGCTTTCCTGCTGGCCCTCGAACGATATGGCTACGGCATCGCAGATGGCCCCAAGGCCGTGGTCGCATTCCAGCGCCGTTTCCGGCCGGAAACTGTTGATGGCGTGATCGATGGCCAGTGCCGGGCAATCCTGTGGAGCCTTCTCTTGGAACATGAAGGCGGACCTGCTATCGGCTAACGCGCCAGAGGGTCGGGCGACCGCCGGTGCTTCGCTTGCGGGGTGCGGGAGGAAAGTCCGGGCTCCAGCGAGGAACGGTGCCGGATAACTTCCGGCTGGGGTAACCCAAGGGAAAGTGCCACAGAAAGCAAACCGCCACGGCTTCGGTCGGGTAAGGGCGAAAGGGTGCGGCAAGAGCGCACCGCGCGGGCGGCAACGTCAGCGGCACGGCAAACCCCACCGGGAGCAAAATCGAATAGGGGCGGCACATGGCATCCTCCTGCCAGTCGCCCGGGTTGATTGCTTGACCCTTGTTGCAAGACAAGGGCTAGAGGAATGGTCGCCTATCCCTGAAAAGGGTGGACAGAACCCGGCTTACAGACCCTCTGGCAGTTTTTTCCAGTACAGATAGATGCTTCCCAACAGCGTGAGCACGACGGCCTCAACCACCATTGGTTCAAAAACTTGCGAGGAGCCGCCATCCAGTGCGAGGCTGACAAAACGACCCATTAAGGCAAGGGCAGGGAGAAGCCACGTCGCCGCGAGCCAGGTCGAACTGAGTTTCCATGCTGCGACAAAGGCGAACACGGCAATTGCCAGAAAAAGGCCTCCGATATCGGCCCGAATATTGGCATTTCCGATTGCACCGACCGTCTGAATACCTCGTGCGTCCGCCAAGGAGGCAAGGTCGAACCAATGTTGATACGCTGAAATCAGCGACAATAGCCCGATAATGGCAACAAATATGCGTGATGCAGCCAGCATGAAGCATTCTCCCTTTTGATTTACTTATTGAACCAATTGTGGTTCTCTCCTGTCAGAGGGTATCTACATTGATGAGGGGAAAGCAAATGTCATTAGTCGATAGAGCAAAGAATATCCTTCTTAACCCGAAAGCCGAATGGGATGTCATCGCCAAAGAGCCTGCTACTGTGGGAAGCTTGTTCACTGGCTATGCGATTCCGTTGTCCGTGCTTCCAATTATCGGATCGGTCATTGCGCTGGGGCTGCTGGGCATCGGCGCAGGATCGCTCGCCCCTATGGGCATTGCTTCCGTCGGAGTAGGAATAGCTGCCGGCATGGCCGCCGTGGGCTTTGTTATCGGTCTGGTCATGCTCTATGTGATGAGCCTCATCGTCAATGCGGTGTCGCCAAGCTTCAATGGCAAATCGGACATTGTCAGCGCAACGAAGTTGATGGCCTATGCGTCGACTCCGTCATGGATTGCGGGCCTTATCTCGCCGTTTCTTGGTCCTGTCGGCGGGCTCGTTTCGCTGGCAGCGATCGCCTATGTCGTATATCTGATTTACACGGGTATTGGCCCGATTATGGAAGCTCCGGCGGAGAAAGTTGCCGGTTTTACTGTAGTTATCATATTGATTTACATTGTTCTTTCGGCGGTGCTGACAATGTTTATCGGTGGTATGCTGATCGCCACTTTCTTTGGTGGCGCTATGATGGCTGGCGCAGCCAGCATGTAATTTGGCTGAATTCGGCCTAGCATCGGAGCCATGCCATCGCTAAGGCGGCGGCATGGCTCGTTCTTCACGCAGTAATGACTGGGGATTTCCCCGCTGGCGCGGCTATGGCACCTCGCGTGAAGCGCAGGCTGTCCGGCTGTGCGACAGAGTGGGATGCGATCGTGCAGGGAATTGTCCCGCTCCCAAGTCACCGAACAGCCCGGAACGCTGGATGTTTTGCGAGGATCATGCCGCTGAATATAATCGGGGCTATGATTATTTTGCCGGGCTGAGCGCTGAAGAAGCTGCGGAGCGTGAATCGAACGAACGTCGCGACAATAGCGGCTACCACGAATCTGCACATTATGGTTGGGCTGGGTCCGGTGACGGTAGCCGCAGTCGCGATGAAATGCGTGCGCTCGAACTGCTCGGACTGGATCCGGATGCCGATTTCGAAGAAGTGAAAAAAGCCTGGCGCAAGATTGCCAAGGAAACGCACCCGGACGTGCGACCTAATGATTCAGATGCTGCTAAGGCTTTTCAGGCGGGGCAAGCTGCATTCGATGTTTTGCGCGCGGCAGAAGAGCGGCGCGTCTGGAAGGGCTGAGCACCCTCAGGAGTAGCGCGCGGCGGTTTCGCGTATCAACGCAATCATGTTGGGGATACCCTGAGTCCGGTTCGAGCTCAGCTGGTTTTTGAGATCAAAGGGCGCAAGCGCAGCTTCGATATTGAGCGATCCAATCTCGGCTGCGGTCTTGCCTTCCACCGTTTTTAGCACAAGCGCGATAATGCCTTTGGTTATGGCAGCGTTGCTATCGGCAAGGAACGACAATTGGTTGTCATCTGTCACCGGGTAAACCCATACGCTAGCCGAACAACCACGCACCAAGGTGGCATCTGTTTTTAGCGCATCGGGCATGGGGGGCAGCGCCTTGCCCAGATCGATCAACAGACGATAGCGGTCATCGCCATCGAGAAACTCATATTCGTCGAGAATGTCGGCCAGCGCAGTCATAGGCGCTGCGCTTATGGCCTTGGACTTCAGATATCAATGCCCGCTGCAATGGCTTCAAGCTTTTTAACACGTTCCTTCAGATCGGCTACCTCGATGCGCGACACTGTGGAAGGAGCCCCATCATGCGATGGGCGATGCTGGCTTTCCATTTCGATGCGCTTGAGTTCGATCCAGTCGCGCCATCCGCGCAGGCTGGCGGCAGCGATTATGCCGACGGTTGCCAGCGCAAGGGCACTTACAGTCAGATAGAAGCTGGGGTCCTGTGGCATGGGTCCTTCCTTCCTTTTGGGTTACCGGTCGCGCAGCGCTTCGATTTCACGGCTGACGTCGATGGCGCTTGAATTGTCTGTGGCGATGCGTTCCAGAACTTTAATCCGCTCTTTCAGCTCGCTGATTTCGTTCTGCAGCGCTTGCGTATCGACATTGTTCGCCAGGCGCTGGGTTTTGTTTCCCAACATATCCTGATCTTCGATAATGCCGTACTTCGCCTGATGCTTGCTCTGGATGATCTTGCCGATCGTGATGATGGCAATGATGGCCACAACCATCGTGAAGGGATCGCCAATCATTTGATTACTTCCTTTTCATGCAATGGCTGAGCAGGCAGGCTGCGAAGCGCTTCGATTTCATTGGCAAGACTGTAACCCTGATCAGTCACAATGCGTTCCAAAACAGCAACACGTTCTTCAAGTCGCCCCTTGTCAGCGGCATATTGCGCGGCTTTCTCGGCGATGCTCTGGGCATTCAGTTCCATCTGCCGTTCTTTCATTTTCAACCAAGGACGGAAAATTGCCCCGGCAAATATGGCCAGCAATCCGCAGCAAATGCCCAAAATAGGTATGAGTAAGGGGCTCATAGAAACAGCTTCCTTTTTTATTTCAGTTTGCCGGGCCGCGCAGGGCTTCGATTTCGGCGGTCAACTTGTGGGTATCATCGACTACAATCTTCTCCACACTGGCAAGGCGATCCTTGATCGAACCCAGTTCGGCGCGCAGTTGCGCATTTTCCTGGCTCAGCAGCTTGATCCGTTCGACCGATTCCTGATCAGTCTTGGGATAGACCGCCTGGCCCCACGCACCATCAAGCGGATAGCCATTTTTGATGCGTAGCCAGGTTGTAATAACCCAGCCGGCTGAAATTGAGACAATTCCCACGCCGATCATCGGACCAATTGCAGAAATGATAGCTAGTTTATCCGGATCCATTTGCTTTGCCCTATTGGTCGCGCTCAGCGCAGACTTTCAATTTCATCGGCCAGACGCACGCCTTTGTCAGTCGCGATGCGCTCCAGAACGGCGATCCGTTCTTCCAGCCGGCTGATCTTGCCGCCAAGTTGTTCATTCTCGCTGGTCAACAGTCCGATTTTGCGCTCTGCTTCGGGCAGTTCCTTGGTGGTCTTGCCGCCCCATTCATCTTCCAACGCATAGCCATGCTTGGCGCGGATCCAGTTGTTGATCACCCAGCCTGCGGTGCAAAGACCGACTATCCAGATTATCGTGTCGGGTCCCATATCCCTTTTCCCTTTCCTTGACGCGCTCAGCGCAAGCGTTCGATTTCGCGGCCCAGATTGAGGCTGCTGTCGGTCGCAATCCGTTCCATCACTGAAAGCCTATCTTCCAGGCGGAGCATTTGGCCGCGCATCGCTTCATTCTCGTTGACCAACAATTCGGTCTGGCGCGACGGTGCGAGCCCGTCCTGCTTGAGCGCTGCCCTGACTTTGCGACGACCATACCATTGGATGGTCAGCGTTGCGGCCACGCCCAGCATGCTGCCCAGAAACAGGACAAACATGAATTCGCCTTCGTGCATGTATTTTCTCCCAAGCCGATCTGCTGCTTAGCGCAGGCTTTCGATTTCGTCGGCGAGCTGTTTGTTATTGCTGACATAGAAGGTTTCCATGTCGGCAAGGCGACGGTCGATTTCGCGGAAGCGTGAACGGATGTCGCGGGTGGTTCGGGCAGGGGACTGGCGGACGCCCTGCCAGAATTTCTGCTCGACCTTGTCCTCGGCGTAGAGGTGGATCGGCTTTTTGTCGGCCATCCAGGCGGTGATCCAGTAAGCAATCAGCGTCCAAGGAAAGCCGCCCATCAATGTGAGCATGACCGCGCCCAGCCGAACCCAGAGGACATTGACCCCTGTATAGTCCGCTATGCCTGCGCAAACGCCTTTCCATTTGCCATTCTGCTTATCGAGATAGAATTTGGTGTGCATGCCAGACATCTCAGTTCTTCCTCTCCAGTCGGCGGATATTGTCTAAGTCGGCATATTCCTCACTCTCATGATCGAGGCGGCGGGGATGCCAATCTGGGTTGTCGGCAGCGACAAGGCGTTCGACTGTGTCTAGACGGTCTTCGAGGCGGCGTGCCAGTTCGTGCATGTCACCGAGCATGCGCTCATCATCATTGGTCAGCGTTGCCGCGGTTTTCCACTTGGTGACATAGTGCATGATCAGCCAGGGTAGCCCGATGAAGAGCATCCCGACTACGAATATGGGTACAAGTTCGTCTGCCATCGGCTCAGCCCTTCTTCATTGCTTTTTTCATGGCTTCGAGTTCGGCATCAACTTCGTCGATGGCGTTCAAAGCGTCGATTTCTTCGCCCAGTGTCTTGGGACCATCGGCGCCGATCGACAGAGCATCGGCATAGCCCTGTGCTTCATCGACCCGCCGTTCAAGATCATCGAAACGGCTGAACGCGTCGCGGACCTTGTCACCATTATACATGGTACGCAGCTTGACCTGGTTTTCGGCGCTTTCGAGGCGCGTCATCAAGGCGTTCTGGCGCGAGCGGGCGTCGATCAGCTTCTTCTGCAGCTTGTGAATGTCGGTTTCTGACGCCTTCAGGGCATCGTCGAGCACGGCTACTTCCGAACGGAGCTGTTCCGCCATGTCGACTGCCTTTTTGCGTTCGACCAATGCCGCCTTGGCCAGATCTTCGCGTTCCTTTGACAGAGCCAGCTGGGCTTTTTCGGTCCAATCAGCCTGAAGATGGTCGAGCTTGGCGATATGGCGTTGCAGCTCCTTCTTGTCGGCAATCGTGCGTGCGGCAGAGGCGCGCACTTCGACAAGGGTTTCTTCCATCTCCATGATGATCATGCGGATCAGCTTCGCCGGGTCTTCCGACCTGTCGAGCAGGTCGGTGACATTGGCGGCGATGATATCGCGTGTCCTGGAAAATATGCCCATAGGGTAACTCCGGAAATTAAAACGTTCAGTCGACTGGAACATTGCACGAAAAGGGGCGACCGGGGCAAGCTCTTGTAGGGGAGCTGGGGGAGAGCTTTCGCGCCCCGGTCGGCGGCTTGCAGCGTCAGGCAAGATAGGCACTAACGCCGACAGGCCGGTTGGACTGTTCTGCTGCATGGTGGCTGGCATCTTTCTGCTGGATGACAAAGGACGAAAGCCCGAATGCGATGAGTAGCAGCATCGAGATCGACGCGCCGACGATCGTTCCGGTCGGCTGGGTTTCGGTCTGGTTGAGCTTTTGCATTTTCTTTCCTCTTGGTTTCGGCCTTTGTGCGGCTTGCAAGACATATAGCAGGAGGCGTGCCAATTTGATGACAATGGCAGAAATCCGTGCAAATTATACAAAGCTGACGCCAAAATCGGCTTTTGAACCATGTAAATCTTGCCAAATGATGGTGAAATATGCCAACAGTGAGGAATGGAACGCGGTACGCAATTCATCGGCCAAAGTTCGGCCTTTCTCGATGCGGTCGAACGCGCCAGCCGGGCCGCTTCATTGAATCGCCCGATCCTTGTCATCGGCGAACGTGGAACGGGCAAGGAATTGATCGCAGAGCGTCTCCATCGCCTGTCGCAGCGTTGGGATGGCCCGTTGGTAACAATGAACTGCGCCGCTTTGCCCGAAACGCTGATCGAGGCCGAACTGTTTGGGCATGAAGCGGGGGCCTTTACCGGTGCCACCCGTGCACGCGAAGGGCGCTTTGAAGAGGCGCATGGCGGCACATTATTTCTCGACGAGTTGGGTACGCTTTCGATGGGTGCACAAGAGCGCCTGCTGCGGGCCGTCGAATATGGCGAGGTCACACGGATCGGCTCATCCAAGCCCATTCGCGTCGACGTCCGCATCGTAGGGGCAACCAACGAAAGCCTGCCTGACATGGTCGCAAAGGAGCGCTTCCGTGCCGACCTTCTCGACCGTTTGAGTTTCGAGGTCATCACCCTACCGCCTTTGCGTGTCCGTGAGGGGGATATCGAGGTGTTATCCGACTATTTCGGGCGTCGCATGGCGAATGAGCTTGAATGGGATAGCTGGCCGGGCTTTGGTCCAGTCGCACGCCGGGCGATGGAAAATTACAGCTGGCCAGGCAATGTGCGTGAACTGCGCAACGTCGTCGAACGTGCGGTGTATCGCTGGAATTCGCCCGAACAGCCGGTCGATTATGTCCAGTTCGACCCGTTCGAAAGCCCTTGGACTGCACTTCCCAGCTCTAGCCCCCAGCCTCGTGAAAGCGAAAGTGGTGGCGGGAAGGAAGAAGACGCTGGTGCATCACGCCATTCGACGGATTTCTCGGCAATCAGCGAAGCGCAGATCAAGGTCGGCGACTTCAAGGCAACCACCGAAGCCTTCGAAAAAGCGCTGCTGGAACAAGCGCTTGCGCAGCATCGCTACAACCAGCGGCAGACGGCGAAGGCGCTCAATCTGAGTTATGACCAGCTACGGCACAGCCTAAAAAAGCACGATCTGCTAGGTTGATAAATCAGCCTTCGGAAACCACCAGCCGGTAACCGACATCGAGTTCATCCAGTTCGAGAATATCGGCATGACGCCGCGCCCATGCTCCGCTATCAAGATCCGCAGCTAGTTGCTCCAAAGCGGCCTCTGCGCCCTCGATTTTCCAGAATGAGGACATTCCTTTCCGGATGATAGGGTCGAGATACGCCCGCGGTCGCCTCCAATAGGCATAGAGGAAGCCGTCGGAGCAATCATGCGGCACTGGCACGGTCGTGACGGACACAGGCCCAAGCCAGTTTTGATATTCGTCGATTCCGGGCATTTGCCCCTCATCGAGTGTCACAAGCGCTGGCAGATATTCGGTCAGCCAGCATCCGCGATGCGACGGATCAAAAGTAAGCAGGACAATTGGCCCGCGCGTAACCCGGCGTATCTCGGCCAAGCCCTTCGCCTTGTCAGGCCAATGGTGAATTGTCAGAATTGCCATCGAGGCATCGAAACTTTTGTCTTCAAAGGGCAGCCTGTCGACGCTCGCCTGCACCGCCGGCCCAAGATGTGGGGGGCGTTGCGCAATCATTTCGGCGGATGGTTCGACTGCCGTTACCGAACGGTCAGTCGGCTCATAATTGCCAGCACCAGCCCCTACATTGAGAACGGTTTCCGCATTTTCCAATGCGGCATGGATATGCGCCGCAATGCGCGGGTCAGCCTTTCGCAAATTGGCGTAATCAACGCCGATCCTGTCATAAGTTGCAGACATGGATTGGCTTTAACGCTCGCAAGAGATTCAAGCAATTACCCCTTTTGGTCAGCGCGTTCCGCCCCTTTGCCGTCGAGATTGAGAGCGACAAAATCCCAGTCGATTGCCTTGTTCAAAATCGCCTCGATATGCGCGGCGCGGTCGTTGCGGTAATCGATATAATAGGCATGCTCCCATACATCGAGGATCAGTAGCGGCGTATCGCCATGCTTCACCGCGCAATCGGCATCATGATAGCTTTTGATCTGCAGCCTCTCGCCTTCGAGCAACAGCGCGGTCCAGCCGCTGCCGAAATGGCCGGTTGCTTCTTCTTTCAGTTTTGCGAGTAGATCGGCGTGCGAACCAAATTGATCGGCAATCATATCGGCCAGTTTACCGCCGGGCGTTTTGGCTTCGGGGCTCAAGCCTAGCCAGTAGAAGCTGTGGTTCCAGATTTGTCCGACTTGGTTGAATAAGCCGCCCTTGGCGCTCTGGATCAGTTCAACCAGCGATTTTCCCGCAAGAGCCTCGTCTTCAGCCACAAGCTTGTTCGCTTTGTCGACATAGGATTTGTGGTGCTTGCCATGGTGATACTCGAAAGTTTCTACCGAAATCAGGTCGCCGAAAGCTGTTGTGGAATAGGGGAGCAGGGGGAGGGTGAACATCGCTTGTCCTTTTTTAGCGCGGGAGTGGCGCTGACATAGCGATGTAAGCACCCGCGCGATGTTTACGACAAAAACGGCGATAGATGGATGCAATGTCACGATAGACTGCATTCTCGACGGAAAAAGGCGGCGAAGTCAGCCGCCATTCCCGTTGATTGTTGATGTAGCGTTTAGTCTGTAAAACCCACGAACGTAGCGGCCTCGGCCACCGACTTCCGCGGCGGGACGACGGCGTTGGACGGAAAGTCCATGTCGGGCCAACCCAATGCGATGCTCTTCATGATGACTTGATCGTCGGCTATCCCGGCGTGCTCACGCACGACAGGCGATTGCATGATGCCCTGGCTGTTGATCACCGTGCCGAGCCCGCGCGACCACGCGGCGTTGACCAGAGCCGTTGCGACTGCGCCGCAATCAAACGGCGTATCATCACTGCCATCGAGAACTTTGTCATAGGTGATAATCACACAGACCGGGGCGTCGAACTGGCGGAAGCCGCGCAGCACCCAATCCTGTCGCTTTTCCTTATTGTCGCGTTCGATGCCCATTGCGCCGAATAATTGCTTGGCAACATCGACCTGCCGTTCGCGATGGATGCCTTCAAAGGGTTGTCCGGTGCGAAACTCGCGGGACTGGGGAACACCAGCCAGCGTGCGTTCGGTGTTGCCCCTACGTATGCGATCCAGCGGCTCGCCAGTGATGACGTAGAAATTCCAAGGCTGCGTATTCATCGACGAAGGCGCGCGCATGGCCAGCGTCAGGATTTCTTCGATCAGCTCGCGCGGAACAGGGTCAGGCTTATAGCCTCTTATGCTGCGGCGACCAAAAATAACGTCATCAAATTCCATCTCTCTCTCCCGTTAAAAAAGGCGGCTCAAAGGCCGCCTTTTCCATTTGTCTGTGTTGGCAATCAGCCGCCGTTGAAACCGATCATTGCGTAGAGCATCGGGATCGACAGCAGCGTGTTGGTGCGCGAGAACATCATTGCGCGTGTGGCTGCCGCAGCTTTGGTTGCATCGTCGGCTTCGACCATGCCAAGTGCCTTTTGCTGCGCGGGCCAGATCACAAACCAGACGTTGAACGCCATGATGAGGGCGAGCCACATGCCGATGCCGATCAGGCGGTGGCTTTCAGCGAGCATAAGCGCATCGACCAGATAACCGGCGCGCCAGGCAATGATGAGACCGAACAAGACGGTAAGAGCGGCACCCCAGCGGAAGAAAAACAGCGCCGACGGTGCGATATGCTTCGACACGCCAGGCTTCAGTTCAGCCGGAATCTTGGGCATGGTCGGGATCTGGACGAAGTTGAAATAATAGAGCAGCCCGATCCAGAGGATGCCAAAGAAAGTATGCAGCCAACGGATTGTCTGTTGTTCCAAATCGCCATTGGCAGGAACGCCTGCAATCAAAAGCAACGCAAGGACCAGGCCGACGCCCAGCACCGCGTGCAGATTTCCAAAAAACTTCGCCATTTCGCTTCCCCTTTAGGCTCTGGTTTAAAATCGTAGGTCGACCCTAACCAAGCGAAGGCGGCGTTACAAGGGGTAGGGTGCGCAGGAATCAACCCTGCGGCGGAACCTGCGGTTCATCGCCCAGCTTCAATCCATGTTTGAGCAGCATCGGAATATTGGCCATCGCGAAGAGGAAGGTCACGATAGTGACGCCCCAGACTTTAAGCGTGAGCCACAGATCAAAGCTGAGCGTCGCGCGCATCGCTTCATTTGCGATTGCCAATGCAGCGAAGAACAAACCCCAGTTGAGCGAGAGTTTGAGCCAGCCTTTTTCGTCGAGCCCGTCATAAGCGGCCTCGAGCACATAGCGGAGCAAGGCTTTACCGCGCACCCAGCCGCCAATCAGCAGCAGGCCGAAAAAGGCGTAAATCAGCGTCGGTTTGATCTGGATGAAGCGTTCGTCGTGGAACCAGAGGGTCAGTGCGCCGAAAAACACGCCCAGCGCCGCTGTCAATTTGAGCATCGGCGAAATTTTGCCGATTTTCCATTTCGACACGATAACCGCTATCACGATGGCGATCATGAAAGTGCCGGTGCCGACAATTGCGCCTTGCTTGGGGTCAACGTCGGATGAGCCTAATTTGGACGCCACGAAAAACAGCAGTAGCGGCCCGAAATCGAGCAGGAAGTTGAGCAGGCCATGCTTTGGCTTTGCGTTCGCTGTGTCGTTCATGCTGATCCTGCAATCGCAACCGCAAGGTCGCGGGCATCAAAGGGACGGAGGTCGTCGATGGTCTCGCCGACGCCGATGGCGTGGATGGGAAGGCCGAACTGTTTGGCCGCGGCGACCAGAACGCCACCTCGCGCGCTGCCATCCAATTTGGTCATCACCAGACCAGTGACGCCAGCAACTTCCTTGAAGATTTCGATCTGGCTCAGCGCGTTTTGTCCGGTGGTTGCGTCGAGAACGAGCACGACATCATGCGGTGCGGCGGGGTTCAGGCGCCCCAGAACGCGACGGATTTTGGCCAGTTCGTCCATAAGCTCGCGCTTGTTCTGCAAGCGGCCCGCAGTGTCGACGATCAGGACATCGATACCCTCTGCGGTCGCCTTTTTGACTGCATCGAAAACCACGCCCGCAGCATCTCCGCCTTCAGGGCCGGTGACGATAGGTACGCCGAGACGGTCGGCCCAGACCTTTAATTGGCCAATGGCGGCGGCGCGGAATGTGTCACCCGCAGCCAGCATCACACCATAATCCTGCTCAAGGAAATTATGCGCCAGCTTTGCAATGGTGGTTGTCTTACCCGATCCGTTGACACCAATCACCAGGATGACTTGCGGACGAGGGAATGCGTCTATTTCGAGCGGCTTGGCGACAGGGGTCAGAATTTGCGTAAGCTCTTCTTCGACGACCTCTCGCAGGTCGGCCATGTCTATACCCTTGTCGAAGCGTGTGGCCGCAAGTTTGTCGCGAATTTGCGCAGCCGTTGCCGGGCCGAGATCGGTCACGATCAGCGCCTCTTCAATCTCGTCGAGCATTTCGGCATCGAGCTTGCCTTTGGTGATCAGGCCGGTCAGATTTTCGCTGAGCTTGCTCGACGTTTTCTTGAGACCACCAAATAGTTTGTCGCGCCAGCCGGGATTGTCACTCATCCGGCGACCCTTCCCTGGAGCCGTCCATCATTCTGTCCTTCGATCATTGCAGTCACGATGGTGCCTTCGGGCACCTTGCGGTCGAGTTCGACATAAGCGAAATTTTCCGAATGGCCAGATGCGCCGCCCGCTTCGACGACAATTTTTTGCGCGCTGCCGATAAGCGACTGAAGCCAATTATCGCGCTTGGCAGTAACGGCTTCGCGCAACCGACGGGCGCGATCCTTGATGTCCTGCGCCCTGACTTGCGGCATTTTGGCGGCAGGCGTCCCGACCTTGGGCGAATAGGGGAAGATATGACCGTGGACGATGGCACAGTCTTCCACCAGCGCGAGGCTGTTTTCGAACATCGCTTCATCTTCAGTCGGAAAGCCTGCGATGATGTCAGCTCCGATAGCTATGTCGGCACGCTGTGCCTTCATCTTCGCAACAATCTCGATCGCCTGCTCGCGCGAATGGCGACGCTTCATGCGTTTCAGGATCAGGTTATCGCCCGCCTGCAAGCTCAGATGCACATGCGGCATTATGCGGGGTTCGCCAGTAATCAGGTCGAATAGACGCTGGTCGATTTCGACCCCGTCAATGGAAGACAGGCGAAGGCGGGGCAGGGTGGGGACATGGCGGATGATCTGCTCCACCAACCGCCCGAAATTGGGTTGGCCAGGAAGGTCGTGGCCATAGCTGGTAACATCAACACCGGTCAGCACCACTTCGGCGATGCCCCGGTCGACCAGCCGCTGAACATGCTCGACAACCTGTCCGGCAGGAACCGAACGGCTGTTCCCGCGGCCGTAGGGGATGATGCAGAAAGTGCAGCGATGGTCGCAGCCTGTCTGTACTTCGACAAAAGCCCGGGTGTTCCCCGAAAAGGCGGTGGCAAGGTGCGGTGCGGTCTGCTGCACCGCCATGATGTCGCTGACGCGTACCTTGGGGCCGTCGATAGCAAACAGGGCAGGGGATTGTTTCTCGATGTTGCCGATGACCGCATCGGCCTCTTCCATCGCCTCGAAGGTCTGCGGTTCGATCTGCGCCGCGCAGCCGGTGACGATGATGCGCGCATCGGGGCGGCGCTTACGTGCCTGACGGATAGCCTGACGGGTTTGGCGCACCGCTTCGTTGGTCACCGCACAGCTGTTGACGATAACCAAATTAGGTTCGTCACCCAGTTGCTCCGCCAAGGCATGGCTTTCCGCCAAGTTTAGACGGCAGCCCATGGTAATGATTTCGGGGCTGCTCAACCGAATGCGCTCCAGTCAGCTTCGCCGGTGAAGACGTGTGTTGCTGCACCCTCCATCTCGATTGGGCCGCCTTCCTGCCAACCTATGCGCAAGTCACCGCCGGGGAGGTGGACAGTGACCGGCGATACTGCCCTGCCACTGCGGATTGCGGCAACGGCTGTGGCGCAAGCACCGGTGCCGCACGCCAGCGTCAGCCCCACGCCGCGCTCCCACACGCGCAGCCGGATATTTTGGGGATTGACGATGGTCGCCACATTGACGTTTATTTTTTCAGGAAACAACGGGTCCGTCTCGATGACCGGCCCTAGTCGCTCAAGGTCGACGGCGTCGGTGTCGGGGACAAAGAAAATGACATGCGGATTGCCGACATTGACCGCCATCGGTCGTTCGAGGTCTTCCCAGCCAACCGGCATGTCGAACGTATCCATAGGCATGGCGAGCGGGATGAACTCCCAATCAAAGGCTGGCGGGTTCAGGAATACCGTCGCACTGTTTTCCTGTGGCTGCGTTTCGAGGATTCCACCTTTGGTTTCGATGCGGGCCGGCTTGCCCAGCAATGTCGCGACACAGCGCGTCGCGTTGCCACACGCTTCCACTTCTCCACCGTCGGCATTGAAAATGCGCATCCGCACGTCGGCGGATGAAGAGGGCTCGAGCAAAATGAGCTGGTCGCAGCCAATCCCCGTCCGGCGGTCGGCGATCGCATGCGCGCGCGGTCCAGTCATTTTGACAGGGTCGCTGCGGGCATCGATGACAACGAAATCGTTGCCCAGTCCGTGCATCTTGTGAAAAGGCGCTGCCATAACGGCAGCGCATTAGGCTATCGTCTAGTCCCAAGTCCAGAGAAAGCCGCGCCTTGCCTTATCGTCGTCAGCTAGCGGCGCGTTGCACCTTGCTGCCATAGGCAGGCTGTTCGTCTGCCTCGGCCTTATCGCCCAGATTTGAAGATTTGCGGCTGACCAGAAGATTGCGTTCAGCCAGCATTTTCCGAACATTGTCGACCGACATGGGCTGGCCATAAAACCATCCCTGGCCCTTGGTGCAGCCCAGTTCTCGGAGCTTGTCTACCAGTGCCTGTTCTTCAATTCCTTCTGCGGTAATCGGCACGCTCAGGCTGGATCCAAGTCCGGCAATGGCATTTACGATCGCCGCACTCTCCGGGTTTTCCAGCATCGTCGAGACAAAACTGCGATCGATCTTGATGCGATCGAACGGTAATGCGCGCAGATGTGCAAGTGAGCTGTATCCAGTGCCGAAATCGTCCAAGGCAATCTGAATGCCCTGGTTCTTCAGGCTGCCTACAATCGATTGGGCAAGGCTGAGATTTTTAAACAGCGAGCTCTCGGTAATCTCGACTTCAAGTCGCTGGGCCGGAAAGCCCGTTTCAACCAGCAGCTTTACGATTTTCTGCGCGAGCCAAGGGTCTTTTAACTGGACGGGCGAAATGTTGACCGAGATGGTCAGTTTCGGGTCCCAATTCTTCGCCTCAAGCATGGCCTTGCGAATTATGCTGATCGAAAGATCCCCGATCATGCCGGTTTCTTCGGCGACGGGAATGAATTCGTCAGGCGGAATCAGACCGCGCATGGGTGAGACCCAGCGTGCGAGCATTTCAAAGCCCGCCAGTTCGCCAGTCTGCAAGTCGATCTGTTGTTCGAAATAGGGAACGAACTCGTCATTGGGGATGGCCGCACGGATATCGGCTTCAAGCGAATTGCGGGTACGCAGTTCGACTTCCATACCGTTCTCAAACCAGCAGAAGCCGTTACGGCCGTTTTTCTTTGCTGCGTAAAGGGCAATGTCTGCACGGCGGATCAGCATATCTATGCCGTCGCAGTCCAACTCCGGCCTACTGATACCGATGGACGCGGTGATGCTATGGTCGGTATCGCCGATGGTAACCGGTCGAGACAGGGCTTCTATCAAATCTTCAGCAACACGATCGACGGTTTCCGGAAATTCGGGTTCAAACACCATACAGATGCCGAACTCATCACCGCCCAGACGCGACAGCACGCTGGAAGGGGGGACGGTATCGCGCATGCGATCCGCAACTTCGCGCAGCAGCTGATCACCGCTGTCGTGACCATAAAGATCGTTGATCTTTTTGAAACCATCCAGATCAATCATCAGGAAAGCAACCGATTTGCCTCGCCGCGAAGCCCGCGTCGTCAATTCGGCCGTCTTTTCCTTGATAGCTCTTCGATTGAACAGGTTTGTCAGCGGGTCGGTGATGGCCAAGTGCTGGGCGCGAACTTCAGCCTGGCGATAGACATCGACTTCGTCACTCAGCGCGCTGGTGCGACGCCAAATCAGCAATATGAGGGCAATATTGAGTAGCAGTGCGGAAACCATGGCCTGGTCGGTCGTCGCACCTTGACCGAAATACTGCTTCACCAGCTGTGTGCCTACTGATCCGCCAATATAGACGAACATGGCAAGTACCGAAAAGATAAGTAGCAGACTTGTCCGGGAAGCTGAATCGCCCCGAATGACTTGTCCGTCTTCGCCGATTTCTGGGCGATTGTTCCGCGTGGCCCGCATATCATCCTTACCCCTGTATTCGCAGGCTTTCTGCAGAAGAAAGGTCAAAATTGGGTTAATCCAGGGTTGCTAGTGCAGTCGGGTTGCCGTCTCTTATAACCGGCTTGCATTTTTGCACAGTCGGGGCTAATGGCCCGTCCACACGGGGCTTTGGCTCTATTTATCGATGTGCAGCAACATCACACGCCGGTCAGCGAGGTTTCGCCCACCGGCGTGTTGTGCGTTTCTGCACGGACAGTGTTGAAGGAAGTTCGATGTTCGACAAGCTGAGCGACCGGTTAGGAGGCGTATTCGATCGCCTGCGCGGTCGCGGTGCGCTGAACGAGGCAGACGTCCGCGAAGCGATGCGTGAGGTTCGCGTTGCGCTTCTTGAGGCCGACGTCGCGCTTCCGGTGGCACGCGAATTTGTCGAGAAGGTTACCGAGCAGGCCGTCGGCCAGTCGGTGCTTAAATCGGTTACGCCTGGCCAGCAGGTCGTCAAAATCGTCAATGATGCGCTTGTCGAAATGCTCGGCTCGGATGCGAGCGAACTGAACCTCGCCGTTGCGCCGCCCGCGATCATCATGATGGTTGGCCTGCAAGGGTCGGGTAAAACCACCACGACTGCAAAGATTGCCAAACTTCTCAAGGAGAAGGAGCGCAAAAAGGTATTGATGGCGTCGCTGGACGTCAACCGCCCGGCCGCGCAGGAGCAGTTGGCGACGCTCGGTACCCAAGTCGATGTTGCAACTTTGCCAATTGTTGCGGGCCAGCAGCCGGTGGATATTGCCAAGCGCGCGATGCAGGCGGCAAAGCTGCAGGGCTTCGACGTCCTGATGCTTGATACCGCAGGTCGCCTGCATGTTGACCAGCAACTGATGGACGAAATGAAGGCTGTCGCCAACGTTTCAACGCCGCAGGAAATCCTGCTCGTGGTCGACTCTTTGACCGGTCAGGATGCAGTCAACGTCGCACAGAATTTTAGCGAACAGGTTGATCTGACTGGCGTCGTGCTGACCCGTATGGACGGCGATGCGCGCGGCGGTGCTGCACTTTCGATGCGCGCCGTTACCGGAAAGCCGATCAAATTCGCGGGCGTCGGCGAAAAGATGGACGCCATCGAGGCCTTCCATCCGGAACGCGTTGCCGGCCGTATTCTTGGCATGGGCGACGTTGTCGGCCTGGTTGAGCGCGCCGCACAGGTTGTCGATCAGGAAGAGTCGGAAAAGCTCGCCGCCAAAATGGCGAAAGGCCAGTTCGACCTCAATGATCTGCGCGCCCAGCTTCGCCAGATGACCAAGATGGGCGGTCTTGGTGCTCTTGCTGGTATGATGCCGGGCATGAAAAAGGCCAAGGCGGCGATGGCGCAAGGCGGTATGGACGACAAAATACTGCACCGCATGGATGCAATCATCGGCTCGATGACGCCTAAAGAACGCGAAAAGCCAGCATTATTGAACGCGAAGCGCAAGATCCGCGTCGCCAATGGTTCGGGCACCACGGTGCAAGACGTCAACCGCCTCCTGAAAATGCATCAGGAGATGGAAAGCGCGATGAAGCGCATCAAGAAAATGGGCGGGCTGAAAGGGCTTGCCGCGTTGTTCGGCAAATCGGGCGGCGATCTGGGCGCGACGATGGAGGGCATGCACGGGTTGCCGCCGGGTTCGATGCCCAAAGGAATGGGTGGCCTTCCGGGTATGCCTGGTGGTGGTGCGGGCGGCTTGCCGCCGGACATCGCTCGGTTGCTGAATAAGAAAAAATAGAACTTCACATTAATTCAAAGAATTGTTTCAGAAAGGTAAAGGTAAATATCATGGCATTGGCAATGCGTTTGTCGCGCGGCGGTTCAAAGAAGCGCCCTTATTACAAAATCGTCGTCGCTGACGCGCGTGCACCGCGCGACGGCAAGTTCATCGAGCGTATCGGCAGCTACAATCCGCTGCTTGCCAAGGATGATGCTGCGCGTATCGTTCTCGATGCCGACCGCGCGAAGCACTGGCTCGCCGCTGGTGCGCAGCCTTCGGACCGTGTTGCACGCTTTCTCGACGCCGCTGGCGTGAAGGAACGCGCTGCGAAGAACAATCCGAACAAGGGCGAACCCGGCCAGAAAGCCAAGGACCGCGCTGAAGACAAGGCTGCCAAGATCGCAGAAGCTGAAGAAGCTGCTGCTGCGGCTCCTGCGGTTGAAGAAGTTGTTGAAGAAGCCGCTCCCGCAGAGGAAGTCGCTGCCGAAGCACCCGCTGCCGAAGAAGCTGCTCCTGTCGAAGCCGCCGCTGAAGAAGCGCCTGCTTCTGACGAGGCCAGCGAAGAAAAGGCTGAGGGTTAATCCTTGGCTGACAAGGCCGTCACGCTTGCCGCCATTTCGGGCGCGCACGGCGTGACGGGCGAAGTCCGGTTAAAGCTGTTCGCCGAGAGCGTGGATAGCCTCAAACGGCATAAAAATTACAATGGCGGTGCGCTGACACTGAAATCGGTACGCCCGCACAAGGGCGGCGCGATCGCGCGTTTCGCCGAAATCACCGACCGCAATGCCGCAGAAGCGCTGCGCAGCACATTGCTGACCGTACCACGCAGCGAACTGCCAGCGTTGGACGATGGCGAATATTATTACAGCGATCTGATAGGGCTGCCATGCGTGTCCACCGACGGTGCCGATCTGGGCACCTGCATTGCAGTCGAAAATTTCGGCGCAGGCGACATATTGGAAATCGGAAAGCCCGACCGCAAGAAATTCATGGTGCCGATGAATGAACGCGCGGTGCCTGAATGGGGAGAGCGGATTGTCGTTGACGCTGCCTTTGCTCAATAGTATATACATCATGTATATACGGAGGCGCGTATGGGCAAAGAATATCCTGCAAAAAGCTTTAAATCGGGCAATTCCGTAGCAATTCGAATGCCTGCGGCACTGGGCATCGAGCCGGATCGGGAATGGACGGTTGTGATGGATGATGACCGCATCGTTATCGAGCCAATGGAAAAGCCCAAACGCAAGTTCAACATCGCGAAAGTAGCCGGATCGGCCAGTACCTTGAGATATATTGCTCCCGAAAGTCGGTTGTTCGAACCGCGAC